>Ga0209223_10003403_pt1 | contig 15164 bp, 15 predicted proteins | sample COG_06_FD_184750 | JGI IMG/M metagenome (GOLD analysis project Ga0209223, IMG submission 184750) | Pelagic Microbial community sample from North Sea - COGITO 998_met_06 (SPAdes) (version 2) | ecosystem: Environmental > Aquatic > Marine > Neritic zone/Coastal water | place: Helgoland, sampling...
TCGTTTGACCATTGGTTTCCCCAAACTCCATCCCAAGAGCACTAAGAGCTCCAATGCCAGCGTCGTTAGTCGAACTCCCACCTATTCCCAAAAGGATACAATCAGCTTCATTGGCTTTGGCATGTAAGAGCAGTTCACCCACGCCTACCGTTGAAGTACGCCAGGGATTTCGTTGCTCTGGTGGCAGGTCGCTCAATCCACAAACCGAAGCCATTTCCAAGACCGCCAACTTTCCAGAAGTAGGAAGATCTAGCAATGTACGAACTGAAGCATTCAAGCTTTCAATGAAGACCATCCCAATCTCAACTATTTTTTCTTCACCAATAGAATCTTTAGCTCGAACTTTTATAATCTCACCCTCGTACTTAGGGGTTAAGATCTCAACGAAACCTTCACCTCCATCCGTTAAAGGGCAAGAAATGACTTCTAAACCGGAAGAAACATCAGATGCAACTTCCTTAACCAAAGCACATGCATCCTGAGCTGAAAAGGAGTCTTTAAACTTATCAAATGCGGATAAAATTCGCATTTTTTGATTATTTAAAAATTAGCGGATTTCATTTCCATTTGATTCGTCCACCACTTTGAAATTTTCCATATGGTAGCTTTCCTCTCCTTGGAAACTAATTTGTAGACCATAATTTTTTTCCAACTTGGATAAGAGTGAAGCATCTGGACCGCGCAATCTACGCAATACCGATGGGTGTAAGAAAACCTTCAGGGTTGAAGAGTCATGACCATCTGCCTTAATTCGGCGTACTGCATTGGAAACAAGTCGTTGAATTTCAATACTTATAGATCTTGGCGATTTAACAATTCCGCGACCTTTGCAATACGGACAGGGTTCGTAAACGCCGCTAGAATTACTTTCATCATGCCGTTGTCGCGTGATCTGCAAAATTCCGAGCTCTGAAATGGGCAAAACATTGTGCTTGGCTTTGTCATCAGACATCGAGGCTTTCATCTTTTGAAAGACCTTACGCTGATCGCTCCGGTTTTTCATGTCGATAAAATCGACAACTACGAGCCCGCCCAAATTCCTGAGTCGTAGCTGGCGCGCTACTTCGGCCGCAGCTTCCAAATTTGCCTGTAAAATAAAGTTTTTCCCGTCCTTACGGTTCCCCTTATGGCTACCAGTATTGATATCAATTGATACTAGCGCCTCAGTTTCCTCCATCACTATTTCACCCCCTGATGGTAACTTCACACACCTCATAAAAGTTTGTTCGATTTGGCGCTCTATATTAAAGCGTTGGAAGATAGGTATTTCTTCCTCAAATAACGAAACTTTTGCTTTGGACTTTGGAGATATTCTCTGAATTGTATCGATTAAGCGCGTATAATCCTCACGGTTGTCTATCTGTACTCGATCGACATCGTCAGTTAGGAAATCACGAGCCGTTAATCCAATCAAGTCGGGTTCCTCATATAGCATACAGGGATCCTTCTCATTTTTAATCCTGGATTCAATTTGATCCCATTGCTGCATCAAAATATGAAGATCTCGGACAAAAAAGCGTTCAGGTTTATTTTGCCCGACCGTACGGATAATAACTCCCATTCCTTCCCTAAGAGAAAGGTTACCAATAATACGCTTAAGCCTTTTTCGCTCCGCCTTATCTTCTATTTTACGAGAAATTCCACATTGTCCAGCATAAGGCATGAGTACAAGAAACCTACCAGGCAAAGAAAGATTAGTGGTGGTTCGAGGTCCCTTAGTACCGATCTGTGCCTTAGTTATCTGGACAACAATTTCCGAGCCAATTGGAAAAACTCTAGGAATATCCGAGACGGACTTTGCCTCGTTTTTACCTCTAGATTTCTTTTTATTTTCAAGAACGATTTCAACTGATGGATCGTTATTTGCACCGGGTAACATATCCCAGTAATGCAAAAATGCATTTTTTTCTTGGCCAATATTTACGAATGCCGCTTTAAGACCGGCTTCGAGGTTTTGTACCTTTCCTTTAAAAATTGCCCCTACCATTCGATCCTTATCAAGCCTTTCGATGTCAAATGCTTGAAGGATACCATTTTCCATCATTGCTACACGGCGCTCGAGGGCCTCTGTATTAATGATAATTTCTTTATAATCCTCTTTCTTTTCTCGGCGAAAGAATGACATAATACGTTCCCGGATTGGACGATTCTTCGCCCTCTCCAGAGCCGCATCTCTCAATTCTTTTTTATCAATTAAGATAGGAGGTTTTTCCAAAGGGGCGGCACTTAAGTCGTTTTTGGGCAATTTTTCTCCTGAATTGTCTTCAGGGGATTGTTTTGATCTGTTTTTCGAGGAGGCTCTGCGCCTATTTCTTCTGGCCATGATAGGAGGTGTTGAAGAATCCAACCCTCATCTGAACAACGCGTACATTTGGTCTAACAAGTTTCACAAGACAGACTTTCGATAACGAAATACACTTTGTACCATTCCAAGCATAAGGAAACAAACGACCATGAAGGAACCACCATAACTCAGAAAGGGCAAGGGCAGCCCTGTTATGGGGGTGATTCCAATAGTCATTCCGACATTGATGAAAATATGAGTCATCAAGAGGACGGATACGCCAACAGCCAGCATCGAACCGAAACGATCTGCGGCTTGAGCCGCTACCCGTAGACAACCGAAGACCACAAGGGATAACATCCCGATGGCTAGACTGCCCCCAAGTAATCCTGATTCTTCAGCAATTACGGCAAAGATGAAATCGTTGTGGGCCACCGCAGTTGGTAAATATCCGAGTTTGGCTTGCATCCCTTCCCCGAGACCTTTGCCGGAGATGCCACCAGTGGCGACTGCGATAAGGGCTTGGATGCGGTTCCAATTCGAACCCACACCTTGTGGGTCTTCGACTTCGGGCGCAACAAAGGTAAGAATGCGTTTGCGTTGATAATCCTTGAGTGGAAGGAGTGAGGAGTCCTCGTATGCCACCACGGCATCCGAGGGTTTGGGATTCTCTAGTTTATATTGATAGTAGTTAAATAAATCGAAGCCTAACAAACCAAGCAACACCACGAATACGACAAACGTGGAAATAAAAAACTTAGTTGGCATGCGGGCGACGTATAAAAGTGAGAAGGCAATTGGTGGAAATACCAATGTAGATCCTAAATCTGGCTGTAAAAAGATCAAGAACATTGGCAACGTAAAACAAGCCGCAACCTTGAGAATCCCTCTTAAGGAATCCTGCATGTCTCCGACTTTAGATCGGGCTAGCAAACTTGCACCGAATATCATCGTTGACCACTTGGCAATTTCAGACGGTTGCACTTTGAATAATCCGAAGTCAATCCACCTGCGTGCACCATAAATCATTGGGCCACCAAAAACCAAAAGTAATCCAATAATTACCAGGAAATAGAAAATATGGGCGTACCTCATCCACAATTGGTAGTTAATTACCGAAACCACAGCATAAAGAGAAAATCCAATTACAGACCAAAGAATTTGCATTTTCCAATAATTTCCACCCCCAAAAGCTTGGGCAGAATGAATAAAGATAATACTCATAAGACACAGACCGAGTAAGCATAATGGAGTTAGCCAATCCCATTTAGTCTCCTCAGGGATAAGCGAGTCCTGCTCCAATGGATCTGACTTCCTCACATTACTTGAGTAATTCTTTAACCATCTTTTCCCACTCTACAGACAAGCTCGAGCGACACACAGGTTTGCCTGCACGGGCATACCAATATGCCGCGTTACCTAAATCCCCCTCCTCGCGATGCAAATAAGCATGCACCCAGTCTCCTTCAACCGACCCCGCACTCTGGGCTAATTCGTGAGCGTTCTCCCAATATCCTTTTTTTGCCCACCAAAGGGCCTGCAAAGGTGATGACAAATCTCCAAAAGGCTCATTTTCTTTTTCAATTAAAGAAAGAAAATCGGCAATGTTCATGAGTCACGTTTTCTTTTCCATCTCATACCTAAGGCCAGGCTGTACTGAAATTTTCTACGATGTTCACGAATAAGAAAAGGTAAGTTTTTTTCCATTTCTAAATCAAAGTGTTCTTCAAGAATATTCTTTAATGCGGATGCCGAATCTCCTTCCTCCAACCACTTTTCAGGAGAAGTGAATTCCTCAAGCCAGGTAAAAGGAGTGGTAAGGATTAAATGGCCACCTGGGTTTACAAGATCGGGAAGTCGGTCGAGTAAGGATAAAGGGTCGGGCAAGCGACAAAGTAGATTGGCCGCATGGACGACATCGAAGTGCCCAAGGTCTTTTCGTAAATTGCACGCATCTCCAACCTCGAAAGTTAGGTTGGACGGAAGATCAGCTATTTTTACCGATGCATCTTTCCACCTACTTCCCTCTTCATGGTACTGATAACTAAGTGATCCCGATTGCACCAGGCTGTTAGCAGCACCAATGAAGGATTCTGAATAATCGATACCCAGAACTTGACCGGAGATATTAGCCAAAACAAAACTACTTTTCCCCACCGCACATCCAAGGTCTAATGCTTGCCCGATTGACATGGATGTATCGATCAATTCCTCTACACTTCGACGGGCAAAATCAAGGGCATCTTTGGGACCGCCAGGCCAGGGAAACTGTTCTTCCTCCGATCCATAGTGAAAAAGTAAATACTCTCCAAGGGAGCGAGCGGTTTCATAGATTTCACCTCCCTGATTATTGCTATTAACAAGATTCATTCTGCAGATAATTCCCTAAAGGATTCTTTGAGCCGAGGATAAAGATTCTGATAAATCTTATAGTTTTTATGATACTTGGAAGGATTTGAACTTATCTCCACAAGCTCGGTCTCTTTAATCCATGAATCAGAGGCCTCCTCAACTGAAGAAAAGTGGTCGCATCCGACCGAGGCCAGCAATGCGGCACCATAAGCAGCTCCCTCCCTTGCATTGACCAAGGAACAGGGTGATTCAAAAATATCGGCCAACATTTGTTTCCATAGGGACGACCTAGCCCCACCGCCAGATAAAATTACTTTGTCAGGGCGAATGCCCAGTTCCTGCATTAAGGAAAGCGAATCTTTTAATCCATAGCTTACTCCTTCCAAAACGGCACGAGTGAGATGGGCTTTGCTGTGCCGTAAAGTCAAACCTACAAAAGCACCCCGGGCATGGGGATCCGGATGGGGTGTTCGCTCGCCAGACAAATAGGGAAGGAAAACCAAACCTTCGCACCCCACAGCCACTTGTTCTGCAGATCGAGTAAGTATTTCATATGCATTCTCCCCTCCCCCATTCTCGATGGATTGTTCCTCTCTGCCCAATTGATTTTTATACCACTGGAAGGAACCAGCCGCTGACAACATCACTCCCATTAAATGCCATTTACCGGGAACGGCATGACAAAATGCATGCAACTTCCCCTCTGGTTCCACACGGTACTGATTGCTCTGAGCAAAAACGACCCCACTTGTACCAAGAGTTGCCGAAACCATACCTTCCCTAACTATTCCGCAACCAACGGCTTGAGCCGCCTGGTCTCCACCACCCGCGATAACTGGGGTGCCTATGAATAAACCAGTTTGAGAGCTTGCATCTGGGGAAATCTTGGTCGATGCAACCGTAGATTCAGTAAGTTCTGGCAACCAATCTTTTGACCAACCCATCCCCGAAAGGATTTCGTCCGACCATTTTCTCTCTCCTACATTAAGCATGGATGTGCCTGATGCGTCTGATACTTCGGAGAAAAATTCTCCAGTCAATCGATAGCGAATATAATCCTTGGGTAAAAGTACTTTGGAAATCTTGGAAAACACTTCTGGTTCATTCTTTTCAACCCAGCGTAATTTGGGAGCGGTGAAACCAGCAAGGATTGGGTTACCTGTAAGACGCAAAACTTCAGCTTCACCTAAAAGCTCGGTCATCTCTTCACACTCCTTAAAAGAACGCTGATCATTCCACATGATACATGGACGAAGAACTTGTCCATGAGCATCAAGGATGACCAAGCCGTGCATTTGTCCAGTTAATCCTATCCCGGCAATAGATTCGGATTCCACATTCTTTAATAATTCTTTTAATGCCTTACAGGTGGCCTCCCACCAAACCTCCGGATCTGTTTCGGCTTGCAAGGGAGCAGGTGTTTGAAACGGATACTCCGGGTTACTGCTAGCAAGGACTTTACCGGATGAATCAACCAATAAGGCCTTGATCGAGGATGTACCAACGTCGATTCCAATAAATTTCATAACTTATTTATCAAACCAACCCATTGAGTGTTGGCAACTGGAATGACCAGCCAAGCCAAATACCTTCATTTTCCAAAAGGTAGCTTGTAGAGTCCCCAAAGCCAATATCAGCAAACTCCATTCTTGCACTTTGCTAATTCTCCAGGATAGCTATTTTGCAATGACAAAGGAAGATTCAATCGAACCCACAAAACAACCCATCCTACGAATTCGATATTGTCCTGGTTGCGGATGGATGCTCCGAGCAACTTGGCTCGCTCAAGAAGTGCTGATTACCTTTGCTCAAGAAATCGGTTCCGTTTCCCTGGAACCAGTGAAAGAAACAGCAGGAATCTTTCAGGTATGGTTGAATGATAAACCCGTTTGGTGCCGAAAGTTAGATTCTGGATTTCCACAACCTAAAGAGTTAAAGCAAAGAATCCGTGATCTTATTTGTCCGGGTCGAGACCTCGGGCATTCGGATAAATAAAATTAGGTTTTTTGGGCGGCCTGTTTACGGGCCACCGCTTTCTTGAGGAATTCATCCCCGATGACACCCAGAAGAATCACCAACCCGAGAATGCCAAATTCGAGGTGTGTCGATATACCGACCATATTTATGGAATTATAAATCAATCGAATAACTGCAGCCGCAATGACCACACCCAAGACCGAACCCTCTCCTCCCCGCAAACTACATCCACCCAGCACCGCAGCGGCAATTGCATAGAGTTCGTAAAATTCGCCCGTTTGAGCAGGTTGGACAGAATCCAATTCGAAAGCGAAAAGAATCCCCGCGATTCCGGCAAACAAGGAGCAGAGCACATAGGCGAGTATTTTCATCCTGTCCGTATTAATGCCGCTATACCGAGTACCTTCCTCGTTATTACCCAAAGCAAAAAGGTAGCGCCCCCAAATGGTACGACGCAAAAACACCGCAGCGGCAATGGAAAGAACCAATATAAAAAGAGCAGGTGTGGGAAGGTTAAACGATCCCAAAGCAATCTTTCCACTAAACAGAAAATCAAGGCCCTGTATTTGTTCTAAGTTTTTATAACCGGCATCATCTTCGTATGGCATTGGTCCAATCGACTGGTTGTCGGTAAGCCAGCGACCCATACTTCGGTAGACCAATAATCCACATAGGGTTACAACAAACGGCTGGACTTTTGCCTTGGTTATTAAAAGTCCGTGAAGCAAACCAATTCCCAAAGATAGTACCAAGGTGATTCCTATAGCACTCCAAGGGTCCATCCCTTCCAGTTTAAGGCAGATTGATAAGACCACCGAGACCAAGCCAACGACTGACCCGATAGAGAGATCAATACCGCCCGTTATAATAACAAAGGCAACTCCCAGGCTCATCACTGCGTACAAACTCGACCATTTGATCAAGTTTTGCATGTTGTATGCGTTGAGGAATTTAGGATTGATTACTGCCGTGATCACAAAGATTGCAACCAAGAGAATAAAGATACCAAGTACATTTTTTTTCATATAAACTTATTAAATTAGGCCGCCACCAAATTACCGGTTGCCAAGTTCATGATTGCTTTCTCGCTCAATTGATCCCGACTAAGTTCACCAGATATTTGACCCTCGTGCATAACATAGGCCCGATCAGCCATGCCCAAGACCTCTTCCATCTCACTGGAAACAAAGAGAATGGCCATGCCCTCTCCTGCCAGTTTCTCCATCAGTTTGTAAATTTCTCTTTTCGCTCCGACATCTATCCCGCGTGTCGGTTCATCCAACAGCAATAATTTAGGAGACATCGCTAACCATTTTCCCAAAACAATTTTTTGCTGATTTCCTCCGGAAAGAAACCTCGCCATCTGTTCGAAATTGGGTGTTTTGATCTTCATCGATTTTACCGCATTTTGGGTGACCGCCCGTTCTGCATTTTCATTCAACCATCCACGCGACGCATCTCTTTGTAAACTTGGTAAGCTACTATTTTCACGTACCGACATGGGCAGGACCAAACCGTGTTGTTTTCGATCTTCTGGAGCCAGAGCAATACCTTCAGAAATTGCAGCTCTTGGATTTCGAATTTCTTTCACTTCTCCACTAATTTCCAAGGAACCACCCAGGGCTGGAGTTACCCCAAAAATAGTTTGTAAAAGTTCTGTTCTACCTGCACCTACCAAACCAGCAACTCCTACAATTTCACCTTCAGAGACTTTTAGGGACAAAGGATGCTGGGGGTAAGATGGACAGCGTAAATCTTTAAGGGATATAACAGGCTTACCGGGACGATGGACTTGCCGGTCGTAAAATTCACTTAATTCGCGACCAACCATAAGTTTGACCATATTATCGTGATCAATCTGATCCTGCATTAATTCTCCCGCATTTTCTCCATCACGAAAAACGGTTACCCGATCAGCCAATTCCTTGACCTCTCCAAGACGGTGGGAAATGTAAATCACACTTATTCCCTTGGACCGCAAATTCTTAACCACCTTAAAAAGAGTTTCCGTTTCTTTTTGCGAAAGACTACTCGTAGGCTCGTCCATTATCAGCACACGGGCGTTACAAGATAAAGCTTTGGCAATTTCAACCAATTGTTGTTTACCAATCGGTATCGATCCGGCAAGCGTATCAACAGGGAGATCAAGCCCAACCTGAGAAAGAAACTTTTCAGTCTGCCTACGTATTTCCGATTCATCAATAAGGCCAGCCTTCGTCGGTTCGCGCCCAAGAAAAACATTGGCTGCCAAGTCGAGGTTCCCACACAAATTGAGTTCCTGATGAATTAAAGCGATTCCCTCATCCATCGCGTCGTTTACATTACGGAAGGAAACCTTTTTGCCACATACAAGAAACTCGCCTTCGTCAGCTGGTTGAACCCCAGCTAAGATTTTCATCAATGTGCTTTTACCTGCTCCATTTTCTCCGATTAGGGCAAGAACCTCGCCTTTTTGTAAGTGGAGAGACACCCCCCGAAGAGCGAGTACCCCCGGGAAACTTTTTTGTAATCCGCTTACCTCAAGCAAGGGGCTGGAGGTTTCGTCCATCCTTATTGTTGCTTACCCAATGCAGCCATTTCTTTCTTCTTGGTCCAAAACTCCTCCACATTGGTTCGGTCAACTACAAGAAAAGGTAGTTCAAAATATTGGGCATCGGGTTGCTTTCCTTCATGAATAGACTTGAGCATTTTAATCGATTCATACCCATACTCCCAAGGTTGTTGACTGATCGTCCCATGGGCATTTCCGTCAAGAATTGCCTGCAGGGTTGCATCCTGCTCATCAAAGCCACAAACCTTGATTTGATTTTGTTTATTTGCCTCCCTAATCGCATCAATACAAGCGGGAGGATTGTAAGCAAACAAACCGACCATACATTTTAAATTTTTATACTTGGTCATGGAATCCTCGGCATTGCTCTTAGCCTTGGCTTTGTCAAAATTATCAGTGCGCGTGTCCAAAACTATGTATTTTGATCCTTCAGCCTTTAAGTCCGAAGCATCCACTGGATCGAACTTCACTTGGTCGAGCTTCTGCATTGGTCGGTTTAATAATTCATCGATCACTCCCTGCCGGCGTTGGCGTGCATTGAGTTGTTCCAATCGCCCCACAAAAATCATCACTTCCCCACCCCCCGGAATGGCTTTTTTAACCAAGCTACCGAGAGCTCTTCCAGCTTTATAATTATTTGTTCCGATGTAAACAAGACGGTCGCTTTTAGGAGCATCCGCATCCTGAGTGATTAAAATAGTATTTTGCCCAACTTCATTAAGAAAAGGAGTTTGGTTCTCCGCATCAATCGGACTCACCGCAACTCCATCTACACCTTTGGCAAGCATAGCTTCCATCATCCGTTTTTGATCGACCACTCCTTTAGGAGGCATCAACACTTCGCATTGCACCCCAAATTCTTTTTCAGCAATACGCACACCAGCGGCACATAAATCCCAAAAGGGATCAATTCCATTAGTCACATAGGCGAATGTTGGAACATCGGAAGCTTTTTCTAATTCTGAGTGGTTTTCTCCACCACAACCGCTCAAAAGAACGAGCAAATAGGAAAGAAAGAATAGTGAAAGGGATTTTTTAATATTCATCGAATTAAATAAAGAAGGCAGGAGTCAAATCGGTCAAGGATTACCAAGGAGTTCGTCCACCATTTACACAAAGGGTTTGGCCGGTAACAAAAGAGGCTTCATCGGAAGCAAAATACCTTACCGCCTGTCCAACATCCTTGGGAGATCCCCAACGACCCATTGGGATGCTACTTAAATATGCATCCTTATCTTCCTGCGGATCATCAACATGTCGATCGGTGGGTATCCACCCAGGAGCTACCGTGTTTACGGTTATTCCAGTGGACGCAAGTTCCACGGATAAACTCCGACTCCATCCAATCTGCCCGCCCTTCGCCGCAACATAAGCAGTAAACTGCGGAACGGACGCATGAAATACTTCACTGGTGATATTTATTATTCTACCCCATTTACGCTTTTTCATTCCCGGCAATGCAGATTGGGCAAGTAAAAATGGACTGAGGACAAAAAAATCGTACATCTCACGATAGAAGTCGGAATCGTACTCCTCGATTGGTTTTTGAGGCTGTGGTCCCGTGGCATTAGGCACAATTACATCGACCGATCCAAATTTTTCCTCCACCGCCTCAACCATCGAACTAACCTGCTCTTGATCGGTGACATCTGCCCGAACCACCATGACATGAGCTCCCCTAGATTGAAGAGACTCCCGCGCTTTTTCAGCAACCTCTCGATTACCATGGTAATTGAGCGCCAATTTGGCCCCGGCATCTGCCAAACACTCAGCTATTCCCAAACCCAATCCTCTTGTGCTTCCGGTTATGAGAGCAACTTTATTCTTTAGTGAAAAACTCATTGTTATGATATTAGCAGATTAACTGAATATTAGAAATATGTATTATTGACGGTAGCATACCCATTTTTGACATATATTTTTTATAGAAATGAAGAACCGGCCATGAGACTTTTTTTTGCCTAGACTGAATAATTTGATATTTCAAATATATTTGAAATATCAAATTTCATTTCGTTCATTTAACCGTGGTAAGGTTGAGCTGGCGTACCCTGAGCATGCAAACCATCGACCACAAATACATGCCCTGCACCTGCTTCTTCTAAAGTTTTGTGAATTCCGGTAGTAACAAACAATCGGTCCAAGCGATTTCCACCAAATGTACAGGCGGTGGTCTCAACACAGGGAAGTAAGACCTTCCGCAAAAGCTCTCCAGTATCGGGATTTACCTGTAAAACTGCTCCACCGTGACACATCGCCACCCAGAGCATTCCCTCGGAGTCCATGGTCATCCCATCTGGAGAGCCCTCAACACCAAACTTGGTAAAGTCTACTGCAATACGGGAATTTTCGATCTTTCCACTCGCAAGTTCATAATCATAAACGATCACCTTTTGAGTCGGAGTATCAATGTAGTACATAAGCTTTTTTTCTTGGTCCCAACAAATTCCATTCGAATTGGTCACTCCAGAGATCATTCGTTTCAAACTACCAAATTCATCCAACTGATAAAGGCTGGCATCTCCCGTTTTTTTAACCGTACTTATCGTACCCGCCCAAAACCTTCCACCTGGGTCACATTTTCCATCATTAAAACGATTATCAGGTCGTTTTTCCGCTTCCGGATCCGCCAAGCTAATTTTTGATCCATCAAGGGGATTAAAGCGGTAAATCCCCGAATCTCCCGCACACAGAAGATCACCTGACTGGCAGGGAACCACAGTGCCTATTCTCTCGTCCATGTCCCAAATCTTTTCCACCCCGCTTTGGGTATCTAACCTAATTAGAGCGTGTCCTTCGATATCCACATAATATAGATGGTCCTGCCAAAAGATAGGACCTTCGCCCCACTTGGAAGATCGAGAACCGATTTGCTCAATAGTTAATTCACTCATTGGAATATTTTGATAATCGTAAGGTTTAAGCCTTGATCAACTCAAAGGAGTCCTTGCTGTCTTTGACCACCCACCCAGCTTGTTGAATTTTTTCACGAAATTGATCGGCGGCCGTCCAGTCTTTCGATTGCTTGGCTTGCCATCTTTGCTCTGCCCATTTCTTCACTTCGGCTGGAACTGCCTCTTCTTTTTCTTCGGAAAACCTAAGTCCAAAGAGATCAAGGACTGACCGAAAACCTGTTCGTAAACGATTTATCTCCCCTGCCCCGTTTGCATAATTACCTTTTGATAAGGCTTCAGATATCTCGCGTACCAATCCAAATAATTTCCCTAGTGCATCCGAAGTATTCATATCCTTCAGGATCGCTTGTTGTACCGGTAAAAAAGGACCAAATTCAGTTGCAAGAGATGAACCGAGCGGTGAAGCTGAGCTGTCAATTTTCTTTGCAAAATCAGCTAACTTTTTTATGGCCTTCTGAGCAGCCTTGAGGGAATCAAAAGTAAAATTAAGTGGTTGCCGATAACTCCCTGATAATAACAGGTAGCGTACTTCCTGGATGCCATATCCCCTGTCAATAATGTCATCCAGGGTATATAAATTACCCAGCGACTTGCTCATCTTTGTTCCCTCAACCATCAAGTGGGCTATATGAAACCAATGACGCGCAAAGGTCTTACCAGTAACGCTCTCGCTTTGAGCAATTTCGTTCTCGTGGTGAGGAAAAATCAAGTCGACGCCACCCGAATGCAAGTCGAAAGATTCTCCAAGATACTTCATGCTCATGGCACTACATTCAATATGCCAACCTGGACGGCCCTGCCCCCAAGGAGACTCCCAATAATTTTCTCCGTCATCTTGTTGACGGGCTTTCCAAAGAGCAAAGTCTGCTGCTGAATCCCTTTCATACTCGTCAGATGTTTCCCGAGAAATTTCGTTTGTTGTGATTTCACGTTCTGCAAGACGCGAAAGCCTCCCGTATTTAGCGAAAGCCTCGACTTTAAAATAAACTGACCCATCGCTTGCCTGATAGGCATTCCCAGCTTCGATTAATCTTTCAATTAAGGAAATTTGTTCGGGAATATGATCAACTGCAGAAGGCTCAGCATGTGGAATCATTAAATTAAGCAGTTCACAATCCTTTTGAAACCTTTGTGCCCAGCGATTCGTAAACTCCCCCAGGCTTAACCCCTCTGCCTGAGACTCGCGGATGGTCTTGTCATCCACATCGGTGAGGTTACGCACATGGTAGGTCTTTAAACCGTTGGTTTCCAAGACCCGTCGAAAGACATCCTGTAATACAAATGTTCGAAAATTACCCACATGTGCAGGCCCATAGACCGTTGGGCCGCAGCAATAAAAACGTACCGTGTCTCCATCCATAGCATACATCTCCCGAACCTCTCGGGTGAATGTATCGTAAAGCTGAAATGGCATCGAAAGAGGACTATTCCTCGGTAATCCGAATAGGTTTAATGTCCCACTTGGGATTTTGCCCTAAGAAACGGCAAGGATTGTTATGAAAAATCTCGACTGCCTCTTGAACCGCGTGTCCACGACGGCGATATTCGACAATACATTCCTGCAAGGTAAAAGGATCGCTCGGGCCCCAGTCCGCAGAGGAATTAACTAATAACCGTTCTGTAGGATATTTTTCTAAAATATCAACCGCCCGGCGGGGGCTACATTTGGTAACAGGGTACAGGGTCATACCCGCCCAATAACCTGCATCCAATACCCATTCAATTGTCTCTTCCTCGACATGATCGATCCAAATTTTATCAGGGTTTACATCCATCCCTGACAATACTTCAAGCACGGTTTTTGTACCATGAGCTTTGTCTGACAAATGAGGAGTGTGGATGAGGACTAATTGATCATGCTTCATGGCCATTTCCACATGGGCTTCGAGTGCGGCTATCTCGTTGGGCGTGGATTTGTGCAATCCAGTCTCGCCTACTCCCAGGCAATTTGGCTTATCCAGAAACTCAGGCATTTGCTTGAGCACTTCATTCGTGAGTTCCACATTTTCTGCTTCTTTGGGATTTACGGCAACCCAGCAAAAATGACGGATACCAAACTCAGCCGCACGGGTTGGTTCAAATTCAGAAATCTGAGCAAAATAATCGATAAATGTTTCCGGGTGCCTGCGGTCAAACCCCGCCCAAAAAGCGGGTTCACAAACCGCTACAACTCCAGACATTGACATTCGCTCATAATCCTGCGCGGTGCGGGCTATGGCGTGATAATGTGGCTGAATGATCTGCATGAGGAAAAAGCGGGGTTTAAAATCAGTTAATTTTAGCGAAATGAGTAAGCAATTGCTCCGCCCGATTTGATTTAGTATGATCAGGTTTAGCCAGTAATTGCATGGCTTCCCTCAAGGATTCAAGTTTACTCTCATCCTTCGCATTATGACCTTCCCGGCTAACCGATTCATCGTACCGGTCGAGCAGAGCTGCCACTTCGAGTAAGTCGCGTCGGGCTTCCAAAAAGTAAGTATCTAAAGTTTGCTTAGGGCTCAGCATGACGGAGGTAAGTTAGAGTTGGGGAATTACAGAAGAATGATGATGAAGAATCTTAGGATCGCTTGATTCATCAACTAGGAAGGTGTAGCGGGCAGGAAATTCCTGGCGGGCTTCTCCTTCTCCATGAAAGAAGGTGTAAGTTCCAGTATACAAAAATTTCTGATTCCCAATGTCTTGACGCAGTGTACCTGCTTGATCAAAGGAAACACCCGCACCCACTCGGGTGGTAAATGCATCGAAGTAAGCACGAATACCCTCTGGATTGTCAATAGACTTGGAAGCAAAAGTCGCCAGCAAACGGGCACTTCTAGCATAAAGGGCACAAACCTCGTCGACCAAACCAGCGTTCACTCGGTCATTCCATAAATCAGTTAAGTTTCTCATCGTTACAAATGATCTCTCTAAAGAAATACTTCTATACACTCAATATCATATGATGGTTTGGGGTAAAAATAAGTCTTTAACCCAAAGACTGCTCCCACTGCTCAGGTTTAAATCCTTGGAGCACCAATTCCTCTCCCACGAGCACGGGTCTTTTAACCAAGTTACCTTGTCCGATCAAGAGCTCAAAAGCTTTATC
>Ga0209223_10003408_pt1 | contig 15159 bp, 15 predicted proteins | sample COG_06_FD_184750 | JGI IMG/M metagenome (GOLD analysis project Ga0209223, IMG submission 184750) | Pelagic Microbial community sample from North Sea - COGITO 998_met_06 (SPAdes) (version 2) | ecosystem: Environmental > Aquatic > Marine > Neritic zone/Coastal water | place: Helgoland, sampling...
ACAATAACTGCCCTAGATACTTTCTTCGTATTGGCTTCCATGTTTTCCAAATCCTGAAAGCTATACAAACCTTGTACACCTATTAGGTCTTGACCTGGCCAACCGAACTTGTTTGGTTTGGAGCCGGTGGCAAGTATTAGTTTGTCGTAGGCCATTTGATCACCGTCAGAAAAATACAATTGCTGTTCTTCCGTATCTACAGTCTCGACAAAAGCTCTTTTCAGCGTTATCCTATTCTTTTTCCAAAAATAATCCTCATAAGGTTTAGTGTGCTCATATTTCATATGCCCCATATAAATGTACATTAGGGCTGTTCTTGAAAAAAAATGATCAGTTTCAGAAGAGATTACCGTAATGCGAAAATCACTCTTCTTGCGGATATGTCGGGCGGCTGTTATTCCAGAAATACCATTACCAATGATTACAATATGTTGCATAGGAAGACGTATAACACCTGAGTTAATTTTATAGTTGCCTAAATTCATTAGATGAATAATCAATCTAATTATTTACAACAAATTAAACCACCTTATTTTTTAATAAAGTGCAACCTTTAGTACTTTCCGCAATCTTTAGGACAGATAACAAAAAACAATACCAAGATGAAAGATCTTATAAGTAACAAGAAGATAGTTTTAATGGCTGTTTTGATTATGTTTTTTACTGTACAAGTAAATTTCGCTCAAACATCTAGAGAGACCAAGGATGTAAAAGACTTTCATGAGCTCAGTGTAAGCCATGCTTTTAAAGTTGAAATAAAAGTGGGGGATACAGAGTCTTTAGAGATTGAAATTGAAGAACGTTATGCCGATGATGTTATTACTGAAGTTAAGGGAGGTAAACTGGTGATTAAAATGCGTTCTAATGGATCGAAAAGAGGTTACAGAATGAACGATACTCCAGTTGCATATGTGACTGTTAAGAGCTTAGATGCCATTTACGGCAGTGGAGCTGTTTCCATTCGTTCTTCAGATGTACTTAAAGCTGAAAATATGGACATCAACTTATCTGGTGCTTCTAATTTAAACTTAGAGTTAGACGTTGAAAAATTATACTTAGAGACTTCAGGTGCCTGCGTTATGACTCTTGAGGGAAAAGCGAGAGAGCAAATTGTTAAAATTTCTGGAGCAACGACTTATAAAGGCTTTGACTTAGAAAGTGAAATCGGTGACATAAGAGTTGGTGGTGCAAGTTCTGCCAGAGTAAGCGTGAGTGAAAAATTAGATGTTAGAGCATCTGGTGCTTCAAGTGTACGCTACAGAGGTCGTCCTTCATTGAACTCCGATACTTCTGGAGCTTCGAGTGTTCGAAGTAGCAACTAAGCAATATTTATTTTTCAAATTATTTAGTAATCACATAATCATGACCGATTATGCCCTTGGTAGAAATTGGCTTTAGGCTGGTTTTCTCCAAGGGATTTTTATTTGGAACGGAGCAAATCCATCAACTGATTAGCCGCATTTAAAGCTGGTAAGGCACCAGATGCTACTTTCTTCAACATCAATGGTAATGCGCTTTTGACTTCACTAGATTGATAAAATTCTTGCTTGAGTAAATCAACGACATGTTCATGTACCCACGCTACCTGTTGTTCTTTTCTGTTTGATTCAAAGAAGCCATTCCCTACAGTATGGCGGTTGTACTTTTCAATCATCTCCCAAATCTCCTCTAACCCAATCTGTTCAAGGGCAGAGCATATTTTCACCTCTGGAATCCACCCTGATGCAGAAGCTGGGAATAGATGCAGGGCGTTCTGGTAATCCATTTTTGCAATTTTTGAAGCCTTCAGGTTATCTCCATCTGCTTTATTAATGGCAACTCCATCTGCCATTTCCATAATGCCCTTTTTTATACCTTGAAGTTCATCACCAGCACCAGCCAACATCAGCAACAGGAAAAAATCAACCATTCCTTTGACTTGTGTCTCACTCTGGCCAACACCAACAGTTTCTACAAAAATGACATCATATCCTGCGGCTTCACACAGTAAGATCACTTCTCGGGTTTTATTTGTAACCCCACCAAGTGTACTACCAGAAGCAGAGGGGCGAATAAAGGCATTCGGATTCCTAGAGAGCTCTTCCATCCTAGTTTTATCTCCTAAGATGCTCCCTTTAGTCAACTGGCTACTTGGGTCCACAGTCAAAACCGCCAACTTTTTACCTTGTGCTGTTATATGGCTTCCAAAGGTTTCAATAAATGTACTCTTCCCTACACCAGGCACACCAGTCACACCAATTCTTATGGATTTACCGGTTTGCGGAAGTAAAGCAGACAGTATTTCTTCTGCAAGACCTACGTCTTGCTTCTTAGCACTTTCAATTAAAGTTATGGCTTGACTTAGAATGACCCGATTGCCCTCTTGTATGCCATTGATATATTCTTTTGCGGAAAGTCTTCTTTTCTTGTTCATACTGTACTTTCTAAGGTAATAATTATTTGCTTTGCGCCTTTAATTACCTGAGGTGATGCCTAAATACTTTTCTAAAAAGTGAGATTTTAGTGAAAAATTGAACCAATCAAGAGGAAATCTTGTAGGTGATAAAACAGAATTTGTTATTGTTTGCCATTTCCAATGAATAAAAACCTACTAATCATTTTTGTCAAGAACCCTGAATTAGGAGGTGTCAAAACCCGACTTGCCAAAACAATAGGGAATGAAGCTGCCTTAGAAGTTTACATTAAGCTGTTAGAAAAAACGGTTTCAATCACCCAAGATCTTGAACTTGACAAAGTTGTTTACTACCATGAAAGAATTGGATTGGATGATCTTTGGGACGCCAACAATTACGAGAAGGCCTTACAAAAAGGAGGTGACCTTGGAGAAAAAATGAACCATGCATTCCAAGCGGCCTTCAGCAAGGATTATCAGAATGTGTGCATCATTGGAAGCGATTGTTTTGAATTAACTCCAGCACTAGTAAATCAAGCCTTTACCGAACTGCAGTCTAAAAAAGCAGTAATTGGTGCGGCTAAAGATGGAGGTTATTACCTGCTTGGAATGTCTCAATATGTACCTGATTTATTTGAGGCTAAAGCATGGAGTACCAACAAAGTGTTCAACTCCACAAAAAATGACTTTATAAAATTAAAGTTATCGTTCACCGAACTACCTATACTTAATGATGTTGATGTAGAAGCAGATCTAGGAGATTGGGCCAAAAACATTAACATTCAAAATATTGTCGATTAAACTATGAGCAGTTACTTAGATACTACAAAAGAAGTGTATAAGGATGCAGCCCTAACGCCAAATGTTGGATTATGCTGTACAACTACACCCGTGTGGCAATTGCCTGACCTGAATATCCCTGATAAAATGGTAGCCATGAATTATGGTTGCGGCAGCACTGTGAATCCGCGAGATTTAGTCAATAATCCCAGCATCTTGTATGTTGGTGCCGGTGGGGGAATGGAGTTACTTCAGTTTGCTTATTTCAGTCGAGAGAAAGGAAATGTCATTGGAATTGATGTTGTAGATGAAATGCTAGAAGCTTCAAAACAAAATTTCCTTGCAGCAGAAAAACTCAATAAATGGTTCAAAAGTGATTTTGTCACTTTGAAGAAAGGGGATGCGCTCAACCTTCCTGTGGCGGATGCTTCCATTGATGTTGCTGCTCAAAACTGTTTATTCAATATTTTCAAAATTGAAGACCTCAAATTGGCATTAGAAGAAATGTATAGGGTCTTAAAACCAAATGGCAGATTGGTATTGTCGGATCCAATTTCAGAATTTCCTATGCCTGAGCACCTTAAAGCAGATGAAACCCTAAGAGCATTGTGCTTGAGCGGAGCATTGCCATTGAACGAATACATAGATTTAATTACAAGTGTTGGCTTCGGAACTGTAGAGATCAGAGCTAAAAGGCCATACCGTATTCTGGACCCGAGCAAGCACAATATTGACAACATTATTCACATTGAAAGTGTTGAAGTCTGTGCTATTAAAGACCCTATGCCAGAAGATGGCCCTTGTGTCTTCACTGGTAAAACAGCCATCTATTATGGTAAAGAGGAGTACTTAGACGACCACAATGGTCACGTCCTTTTGCACAATCAACCTTTAGCGGTTTGCGACAAAACGGCAAGCGACTTGACAGATCTAAAAAGAGATGATATCTTTATTTCAGAATCCACCTATTTCTATGATGGTGGGGGTTGTTGCTAACGAAAAAACTCAAGAATGGATAATTTAATTATTAGTGAAATTTTTATTTATCCAATAAAATCTCTTTCAGGCATTGCACTTGAGTCTTCACCTGTTGAAAAAAGAGGACTTCAATATGATCGAAGATGGGTTTTGATTGATGATGAAAATTTATTCATGCATCAACGAGACCATAATCAATTGGCACTTTTGCAGCCATCGATTTCTGAAGAAACCATGGCCATTATTCATAAGGACGATCCGACTGTATGGATTGAGTTCCCTTTAAAACCAGAAGGTACTATTAGAGAAGACGTAGTGGTCTGGGACGATTCGTGTAAGGCGGTTGAGGTAAGTGAAAAGGTAAGTCAATGGTTCACAAAAACATTAAATATTAGCTGTCGATTAATGTACATGCCCGATGATTCTATTCGGCTTACAGACCAACGCTATGCCATTAAACCAGACGACAAAGTAAGTTTTGCCGATGGCTACCCTATCCTTGCCATAAGTGAATCGTCCATGGAGTTTTTAAATTCTAAAACAGCAACAGAAATCCCTATAGACCGCTTCAGAACGAATTTTCTGATCAAAGGTGGGCATCCACATATTGAGGATGAACTGCAATCATTTAGTATCGGTAATACAGAATATTATGGTGTTAAACCTTGTGCCAGGTGTGTTATGACGACCGTTGACCAAACTACGGCTGAAAAAGGAAAAGAGCCTTTGAAAACACTAGCCACTTACAGAAAAATTGGAAACAAAATCCTGTTTGGACATAACATTATCCCTATGAATATTGGGAATGTTAAAGTCGGTGATACAATTTCTATAAAGGAATGGTCAAAGCCTTTAACATTCTAAAAATCGTAATGTACCTTTGTGTCCATGGCAGATCCTTATATTAAGGCCCTTCATATAATTTTCATTGTCACCTGGTTTGCAGGCCTTTTTTACGTTGTTCGTCTCTTCATTTATCATGTAGAAGCTTCTGAACAAACGGAACCTGAGAAATCAATATTGACCAATCAGCTCGGTTTAATGACTAAAAAACTTTGGACCATCATTACCTGGCCTTCTGCATTACTTACCTTATTTTTTGGTGCATGGATGATTATTAATTTGCCATCAATGCTTGAACTGCCTTTTATGCAGTTAAAGCTTGGCTTTGTAGTTGTCCTTTATGTATACCATTTTATATGTCAAAAAATCTATACCCAGCTCCAAAACGGTATTGTAAAGTACAGCTCAACTCAATTAAGAATATTTAATGAAATCGCAACAATAATATTGGTTTCAGTAGTTTTTATAATTGTCTTAAAACATGATTTGAATTGGTTAAAAGGAACAATTGGATTTATTTTATTTGGGATAATACTGATGGTTGCTGTAAAAATTTATAAAAAAATTAGAGATAAAAATCCCACCTAAATGAGCATGAGCAATATGAATATAAAGGTCCTTTTAAGTCTTGCTGTTTTCTCCATTATAGTTTCAGCATGTAATTCAGGTGTGGAGAGTAAGTTGCCCATAATGGGAAGAACCGAATACGAGGAAGTCAATGGGAAGCTTGATACCATATACCATACAATTCCGAATTATAGTTTTGTGGACCAAGACAGTGTAGAAGTGACACCAGATACTTTTGACAACAAAATTTATGTTGCGGATTTCTTTTTTGGTACATGCCCGACCATTTGTCCAATAATGAAGCGCCAAATGATCCGTGTTTACGATGAATTTAAGGACAATACTGAATTCGCGCTACTCTCTCACACGATAGATCCTGACCATGACACTGTTGCTTACCTAAAAGACTATTCAGAGAAGATCGGTGTAATGGACAATATGGTTTGGCATTTTGTGACTGGCGATAAAGACAAAATCTATGAGACTGGGCAAGAAGGATACATGGTTGCCACTTCTGAAGACCCTGAAGAAGTAGGTGGTTTTATTCATAGTGGTGCCTTTATTTTAGTTGATAAAGAAAAAAGAATTCGGGGATTTTATGACGGTACAGAAAGTAAAGACGTAGACAGGTTGATTAATGACATTCCGAAACTCTTAGCTGAATACAAATAGCCTATGAAAGCCTTTGCACTTTTAATGATTATCGGAGTTCTGTTTTCAAGTTGCCAAAAAAGTGATCGTGAGAGTAATGAAGAAAGTGGTGTTTCTAACTTAGCACAAAAGGAACTTATGTATTATTCCAATGGAAAAAAACTCTATACTGTTTTGTGCACAAATTGTCATACAGATGAAGGAGAAGGTTTGGGAAGACTAATCCCACCAATTAGGAAATCTGATTATTTGATGGCTGATTTAGGCAGAACTGCTAAAATTATAAAGTACGGTCAAAGGGGTCCAATAACCGTAAATGGAATCGCTTATAATCAGCCTATGCCTGGCAATCCTAAGCTGACCAACTTGGAGATTGCCGAGTTGATCACCTACATTTCCAACTCATGGGGCAATTCAGCTAAAGGAGTTACGATTGATGACGTAAAGAATGCCTTAAAAGAAAAGACAATCAATTAGTTAATTCATCCTGCTCAAACCTTACATTAAGCAGCTTCAAATAAGCGTAATCAAGTACTTTTGTAAGTCCGTTAAGATTTCGAACATCACATCGGAATTTCAAAAAATCTGAGTAAGACACTTTTCTTGCTTCGTTGTCAATTAAGAAAAAGTAAAAATAATTTTCGTTCTCGGTCATTTCATCAAACCCAATGATTCCGTTAATGAAAAAAAGCAAAGTATACTCATCATTACCTTCTAATATGAGTTCATCCGGAACATCCCAATTCCTGTAATCAATGGTATCCTGTTCAAGCACATTCGACATCATTCCAGCAATTATTGGAGGAACGCCCGCTTCATTTAAATTTTCATGTGGTATATCCACTGAAATTACCCCTTCTATCCACTCTTGTTGTAAGAAGTGATTCTCTATTCGATTACCTAAGTAGTCCACCATCTTACTCATGTATAGTGAATCCTCACCCGTTAATGAATAGGTAGACGAAAGCCTTACATAAGGAGTTAATAAATGAATCCCTTTTTTAGGGCTTATGAATTTTCCAAGTTCTAAGCTTGCATCAGGGTCTGCTACGTCTATTCTTCGTGAACATTGTCCGATAGGAAATTTTTTCTCAAAGGGATTTCCTCTTAGTGAATTGACTTCCGCACAACCACCTGCAAGAACTGCGAAGGCAACTAATAATGCTATTTGATAGAAGTATTTCATAGATGGATGGATGATCAAATATAGCTGAGATTTCATCTGCTTGTACTGGAAACTAACACTTGATACCCCATAAAACCTTATTAATTATACGTTTATTTATTCAATACTGCTTTCGCTGCTTTGATGGTGGCATTAAAATTTTCATTAACAACGGTGATGCGTTGCATTTCGTTATTCAGAAATTTCACAGCAGCTTCCTCAGTTACACCCACAACAGGCTGATCGTCTCGATCAAGAAAATTGGATGCATTATCCGACCACTCATTCATCCAAGTCATCATCCCTTTGTTTGCGGCCGCCAATGCAGTCGCTAAAGAATCTAAACTATTGACCTCAGCTTGATCAAAATTTGCTCCAGAGGCTAATTCCTGCGACTTGGACATTACCTTTTTTCTCAATGACATTAGCTCACCCATTTTGGGCATTACTTCATCATGAATATCCAACACCTCATTTTTCAGCGCATGTGTATCGACACCACTATTACATGAATATAAAAAAAAGGCCAGAAGCAAAAACACAGAAGCTTTTCTCATTTGACAAAATTACGCTAGCAATTGATCGCAAACAAGATAATTGGCCTCCTTAACCATACATTAAGCAAAATACATGGCTTATTTATGAGTCAAAAAACCATTCCTATTCTTTCTGCGTTAAACCTTGATCATTCAGAATAGTGAATACCTCGGAATTTGAAGAATAAATAATACATTTGCCACTTAATAAATTCGAAAATGTAAGATGTTGGATTTCTTTAAAAAGAAAAAAAAGGACGAAGTGCCAAAAGTTAAAAGAGGCTTCTTTAGAGAATTAGTCAATGACATTTTATTTGCACTCATTGCCGTCACAATTATTAGAGGACTGTTCATAGAAGCCTATGCCATTCCCACTGGTTCTATGGAAAATTCCATGCTAATTGGTGACCACCTTTTTGTTAGTAAACTTCACTATGGCGCTAGAACCCCTAAGACATTAATTCAATTTCCACTGGCCCATCAAAAATTCTGGGGTAGTGACATTCCATCATACTCTGATATTGTTCAGCTCCCAGTTTTTAGACTCCCTGGTTTCAGGTCGGTAAGAAGAGGAGAACCTGTTGTTTTTAATTATCCACCAGATTTAGATTATCCGATGGACATTAAGACATTTTATGTGAAACGATGTGTCGCTATTCCTGGTGATACTTTCAAAATCGTTAACAAACAGGTATTTATTAATGGACTTGCCTCCGAAAACCCACCAAACCTACAAACAAGCTTTTTTGTAGAAACAGATAAAGGAGTCCACCTAAATTTCATGAAACAATATGGGATTACGGACTACCAACCTAAAAACACTCGGACTGGAAGTGCCGAGGTATACCGTGGTGTACACAATGGGAAAAATGGGTTTTTCATTAATGCAGATGCTGAGCGTGCCAATAAACTGCGTGCCATTAATTCTGTAAAAGAAGTTGAAGAAATCATTAATGAAATGGGGCCAAATAGTGATATTTTTCCTGAAGGCACTACCTATTTAGGACAAGAACATACCAGCTATGATCCTATTACTGAATTCAATTGGTCAAGAGATAATTTTGGTGAGTTAGTAATGCCTGAAGAAGGAATGACAATTCAACTTACCCAACGCAATATTGACTTGTACCGCACCATTATTGAGCATTATGATGGTAATGACGAAGTTGAGATCAGGTCAGGAAGTGAAGTTTGGATTGATGGAGAAAAGATGACTGAGTACACTTTCAATCAAGGATATTATTTCATGGTTGGTGATAATCGTCATAATTCAGAAGATTCACGCTTCTGGGGATTTGTACCAGCTGATCATATTGTGGGCAAACCACTTTTCATATTCTGGTCTGTAGATAGCACTGATCCTAATGCTGGTTTCTTTTCTCGCATTAGATTTAACAGAATGTTAGACTTGATCGATTAAGCTTCAAGTTTCAATTAACCATTTATAAAATACCTTGGCGCAGTTTCTTCAAAAAAGAGACCGATAACGATGTATCCCATATAAAACAGGTTGACTTTTGCGCAAAAAAGTCTAAAGTTATAATCAAATTGAACATCCATTATTCATTTGACTCATTTCAGTTAGTCTCAACGCACTGATTTGTACGATTATAAATACAGCCACTATGAAGAAATTTATGATTTTCTTGTTTTTGGGTATCACCACCCTCTCCTATGCTCAAACTGCAGATGAAGCTATGATCCGCAAAATTTATGATGAGGCATTGGAAAAAGGAGAAAGCTATGAGATGTTAAGACAATTGACCAAGAATATTGGCGGAAGACTGAGTGGATCTCCAGAAGCTGCGGCAGCCGTTGAATGGAGCCGTCAAACAATGATCGATTATGGTTTTGACAATGTCTTTCTTCAAGAAGTAATGGTGCCTCATTGGGTGCGAGGTAAAAAAGAAATAGCGCGCATTGTCAATTCTAAAAAACTAGGAACTCAAAGTGTGAATGTAGTAGCACTTGGTAATTCTGTTGGAACGGGACCAAAAGGAGCTGTTGGAAAAATTATAGAGGTCCAAGATTTTCAAGAGCTGGCGAGCCTTGGAAGAGAAAAAATTGAAGGCAAAATTGTATTCTTTAACCGGCCATTGGATGCAAAATTAATGGATACGTTCAGGGCCTATGGCGGTGCCTCCAACCAAAGGGGTTCTGGTCCATCGGAAGCCTCTAAGTATGGTGCAATTGGTGTGGTAGTAAGATCGCTTAGCTCCTTCTTAGATGATGTACCTCATACAGGGAGTACGAATTATCAACCAAACACAACGCCAATTCCTGCTGTAGCCATCAGCACTAATGATGCTGACCTACTAAGCGGATTAATGAAAGATGATGAAAACCTGGACTTCTATTTTGAAACTCACAGTGAAATGCTGGCTGATGTTTTGTCTTATAATGTTGTAGGTGAAATAACGGGTTCTGAATTTCCAGATGAAATAATAGTAGTAGGTGGACACCTTGATTCTTGGGACATTGGTGAAGGTGCGCATGACGATGGCGCGGGCTGTGTCCAGTCAATTGAGATTTTAAGAATAATGAAGGCAATGGGCTACAAGCCAAAAAGAACGATCAGAGCAGTGATGTTCATGAATGAAGAAAATGGGCTAAGAGGTGGTCGTAAATATGCTGATCTAGCAAAATCAAATAATGAAAAGCACATTGCTGCAATGGAATCCGATCGTGGTGGATTTTTGCCAATCGGTTTTGGCATGTCAGGGACCAAAGCACAACTTGAAAAATTCATGGATTGGAAATCTTTGTTCGCACCATTCGGAATCTATCAATTCAAAAATGGCGGTGGTGGTGGTGACATTCGCGCACTTGGAACTCAGGGCGTGCCGACGATAGGATTCATTCCAGACAGTCAGCGTTATTTCAAATACCATCATACCGGAATTGACACTTTTGAGCAAGTCAACCAAAGGGAATTGGAAATGGGAGCCGCAGCAATGGCCGCCGTGATCTACCTCATCGACAAGTATGGGCTCTAAGAATATTGAAGAAGCCATACTTAATTTCATATATTGAAGAGCACTTTTTTATTAAAAAGCCCATTATGAACAGATTCACCTCAACAATCCTACTTACTGTTTTTGTACTTAGTGCAGGACCGCTCAATGCACAACATCAACTCACCAACTTTGAATACCCTACAGTAGTAGACACAAAGGACCATGCTATATCACAGCAGGAGAAAAAAGTCTACACGATTAATGGAGTTTCCGTTGACAACACCTTCGATGGAGCAAGATTAAATTCATTCAGTCATATTGAAGGCAATAGATTTGAGATAAAAATAACCGCTGAAAATGAGCCTATTAACCCAAGTCCATGGTACGCATTTAGAATAATGTCCGAAGGTGCTAAGACAGTGGTAATTGAACTCGAATATGGAAAAGCAAACCACCGGTATTGGCCAAAGATCAGTGAAGATGGCAAAAATTGGAGAAGAATAGACAGTACAAATTTTGAAGTATTAAAAGGCAGAAAAAGGGCAAGACTGATACTAGAAGTTGATTCAGATAAGACCTGGGTTTCAGGCCAAGAAATAATTAATTCGACAGACATTACTGATTGGGCAAAACAATTTGCCAATATTGATGAGACTCAATTTGAGGCCATTGGAAAAAGTAAATTAGGTAGAGATTTAGTTCATTTAGACATTAAGAATGGTGCCACTAAGAATAAAGAAATCATTGCAGTCGTAAGTAGACAGCATCCGCCGGAAGTTACTGGTAACATGGCCATGATTGCTTTTATTGAAGAAATAATGAACGACTCAGACTTGAGTAAGAAGTTTCGAGAAAAATACCGTGTATTGGTCTATCCGATGCTGAATCCTGATGGCGTCGATTTAGGGCACTGGCGACATAATGCAGGTGGAATCGACTTGAACAGGGACTGGGCAGAATACAACCAACCCGAAATCAGACAGATTTGTGAAGACATTATTAAAAAAGCCAATGCTGCCAATAGCGAAGTAATTTTAGGATTAGATTTCCATTCTACATATTCTGATGTCTATTATACCATTGCTGATTCAATTCAAACTGTCATGCCCACTTTCGCTAATGATTGGATTGCAGAAATAGAAAAGAATTTGGAAGGCTTTAATGCCCGTGTGAGTCCGGCAGCTGTCACAAGTCCTGTTTCTAAAAACTGGTTTTACAATGAGTTCAAAGCAGTAGGCATTGTTTATGAGATTGGAGATTCAACGCCGCGTAACATCATTAAGAAGAAAGGTGAAGTATCTGCTAGGGAAATGATGAAAATTTTAATGGAAAGAAAATGATCCCATTCAATTCCAATTTGCCATTCGTTTTACATAACTAATCACAAATGAAATCTAGATTTTTTGTAGTCTTTTTGATGCTTACTATAAGCCAAGCCGTCCTTGCGCAATCTAGCTTAGACCTCCTTACAGTTTCCGGGAGGTATGGTTTCCCACAGACAGCAGGAGAACCAATAGCTGCGAAAAATTCAGAGTATGGAGGACTCGTCAATCTTAAAATACCGATTGTATTAAGCGATAAATCTATTTTTTACAGTGAGGTGAGTTACTTGTGGTCACATGTAGAAAGTGAAGCAGACCTCGGGACAGCCGTTGCCAATCCATTAGATATCAAAGGATATATTTTACAGACTGGTTTGGTTCAAACATTAAATGAAAAACAAAAATTGCACCTCCTGTTTGTACCCAGGTTCATGTCGGATGGTGAAGTAAAATCAGAGGACAATTGGCAATTTGGTGGAGTAGTAATGTTTGAAAACAGGTACAACAATGAACTGATGCTTCGTTACGGACTGCTTTACAATACCGAATTATTCGGACCCTCCTTGACCCCTTTACTTCATGTGGATTGGAACATCAATAGTAAATGGAGTTTGGCAGGTCTTTTTCCTATTTCCTTAAAACTAGCATATCAAGCAACCGAGAGTTTTAGCACGGGCTTTAGTTACTTTGCTTTGGTCACTTCATATAGGCTCGGTACACCTGAATACGAAGGAGATTATGTTGAAAGAAGAAGCATTGATCTGACCGCCTATGCAAGACAAAAAATAGTCAACAACATCTTTCTCGAAGGGAGGATTGGTTATGCCGTGGGGCGTAGTTATTCACAATATGATGAAGATGATCAGCTAGACTTTAGAATTATGATCCTTGATTTTGGAGACGACCGCGTAGCTAAAAACACAATGATGAAAGGTGGGCCAATTGCTAACTTGAGGTTAGTCTATAACCTATCTTTTGATAATTAGAAGTAGCCTCCCTTAAAAGTCATGGCGTGACTTTGAGTCACACTATGACTCGCCTGTATTCTAGCTTCTCGCTAAATTTAACTACCTTGTATAAAAAGGTACTAGTCAACACAACATAATGTAAGGCACCTTCGTTCTTAAATTCACAACACGGATGTGAAACCTTTGGCACACTTAGTTTGTCTCACCTAGCTACTAGAATCAAAGTAACGTCTCAGCCCTTAAACCGATTTAGGATGTCAAAAATTAAAGAATTTTTCTGGTTCTGCGCCGGAGCCAATGTCTCGTTACTTAAGCGTTGTCCAACTGAAGCATCAAAATTTACAGGAATTGGTGCTGCGGTGTTTTTCACTGGAGTATTGGCTGCCTTATCTGGAGGCTATGCCATGCACACAGTATTTGATAATAATTATCTCACGGTTGCTTTTGCCCTCCTGTGGGGAGCCATAATATTTAATCTTGATCGGTTCATTGTTTCTACCATGCGAAAAAGAAAGGAATGGTATAAGGAATGGGTTTTGGCTAGCCCGAGGATTTTATTGGCCGTGGTTTTAGCCATTGTCATTTCGAAACCGCTCGAGTTACGAATATTTTCAAGTGAGATAGATCGCAAGCTGGTAACACTTGAAGAAGGCATTTATCAAAACGAAATCTCCGATGTTGAGCAACGCTACCTAACACAGTTAGGCACCATCCAAACTCAAATTACCGAACTAAAAAATGAAATTGAAGTCAAAGCAACAAGACGAGATGAACTGAGAAAAATAGCACAAGAAGAGGCAGACGGTACTGGTGGTTCAATGAAAAGAGACGCAGGCCCCATTTATCGAATTAAGAAGAAAGATGCTGATGAAGCTCAGTTGGAATTAGAGCAAACTGAGCTAAACAATCGCAATTTGATTGCATCTAAACAAAGTGAATGGGATCAATTGTTTAATGAAAAGCAAACTGAGATTCAGGCCTTAAAAAGAAATCCTTGGAATGGAATGGCTGCTCAATTAGAAGCCTTGCATGTCTTAACTCAGGAAAGTAAAGCCATGAACGCGGCAAATGTCTTTATCATCTTTTTGTTTATTCTATTAGAATGTACACCAGTACTGGTCAAATTAATGGCACCGAGAGGACCTTATGATGAGCTTTTAGAAGTACGAGAGCACTTCTTTAAGAATCATAACTTAGAAAAAATAGCCGCAATGAACCATGCTACTGCTGAGCAATTGAAGTATTATTCAAATGGGGCTTGAGTCATGAATAAAATGTTTGTGACAACAATAAAATGGGCTTAGGGGTTAGTCTTATTGGAGGGTTGGGATACCTATTTACCTGCAGGCAGGTTTTATTACTTTTCTTTGGTCATACAAAGAAAAGTAAAAGAAAAATGTAATACATTCCTAATTAAACATTGAATCAGCAATGGCACGTTGAGAATGACGAGAAGAAATTAAAAGAAAACGTTATCCATTTTTGTTACTAACCTTTTCAATCTGGATAATAAAAAAGTCCCGAGACTCAGGCCCGGGACTTTTCATTTATACATAAACTTGTTCGTTTATCTCCTTACCATATATACTTCTTGTGCCTTCATTCTACCTCGAGAACTCTTGTCATAAGCCACCAACTTCTTTCCATCCATCATCCACACATCAACATCGCTTGAATACTTAGTGTGCGACCTTCCTCGATCATCATCATCGTCATCTCTCCAATCGTCCTCAATTTCTAATTCTCCGTCCCTGTTAATACTCCATGACGCGTATTCCGTTTCATGAACTCCGAATACATCTATTGAGATTTTTACTTCACCATCTTTTCTGAAATCCATTTTGATATCAATCTCTTCAACTATGTCTAAAGCAAAACCAGAAACTGCCCTTGCAAAACTTCTTGCAATCCAGTTGTCTTCATCATCAATTTCCTCTTCAATTTCATCTCTGTCAATGTCAATGACCATTTCCCATTCACCAATGATGTCTTTCTCTTTG
>Ga0209223_10003415_pt1 | contig 15149 bp, 13 predicted proteins | sample COG_06_FD_184750 | JGI IMG/M metagenome (GOLD analysis project Ga0209223, IMG submission 184750) | Pelagic Microbial community sample from North Sea - COGITO 998_met_06 (SPAdes) (version 2) | ecosystem: Environmental > Aquatic > Marine > Neritic zone/Coastal water | place: Helgoland, sampling...
CAGTTAAACTTAAATTATGAATCTTTTAGAGAAATCTGATGATGAGATTATAGCAATTGCTAATCCTATTTGGGATAATCTTGTTAAAACCTCAAACATGAAAGATTACGGTGGATTTACTAAGGATTTTGGAACTCAAATGCTATTTGGGGCTAATGAGGTAGAGCTTGGAAAACAGTGGGCTAATAATAAGCTTTTGACAAGTTTAAAAGAAGATTATCAAGCATTTGGATGTTTAAGACGAGGTCAAAATATTACCGTTCTATTTAAACAAAGAAGCAAGGAAATAGAAGGTGAGTTCCTTGGAAGGTTAGTTCTTGGAGTCGAAGGTGAGGATGTCAAAGTTTTTGGAGCTACCATCTATTAATAATAAAAATTAAAAAATAATTCATATTATTTACTGAATAGTTTGACAAATATTAATCAGGTGTTATTAGAATTAACAATGCCTTCTTTAATCAAAAATTTACCATCTAAAATAAAAGAAAATAAACTGAAAACAGGTATATTTTTAGGGCTTTCTGCTTATTGGGGAATAATCCTAATAGGTACATTAGCAACATTCAATTAAAGATAATAAATTTCCTCATACAAAATTAATTTAGTTAGATTTTTACATATAAATTGTATAAATTTAATGAGTAATCAATCTGTATGTCAAAACTAAAATGAGTAAGATATTACTAACAGGTGGAGCTGGCTATATAGGTAGCCATGTTTGCCACTTATTAATTGATCAAGGCCATGAAGTTACATGTATAGACAGTTTAATTACTGGAAACAAAAAGTTATTGCCTAAAAAAGTAAAACTTGAAGTATTTGATGTAGCTGAAAAAGAAAAAGTAACTAAATTAATAAAAGATAATAATTTTGACTTAGTAATGCATTTTGCTGGTCTGATTAGAGTAGATGAATCTGTAGAGCAGCCAGAAAGATATAATGATTTTAATTATTCAAAAGCTAAAATATTTTTAGAAACTTGTTTTGAGAATGGATTAAAAAAAGTTATTTTTTCTTCAACAGCTGCCGTTTATGGTAACCCAAAGGCTCAAAAAGTTACAGAAACAGATCCAACAGGTCCACTCAATCCTTACGCATCATCAAAACTGGAATTAGAAAATTTTATTAGAAAAACTTCAGAACGCTATAATTCAAACTATATTATATTAAGATATTTTAATGTTGCTGGTGCTGATGAAAAAATGCGAACTGGATTAATTTCAAAAGTTTCATCGCATTTAATTAAAGTTGCTTGTGAAGTTGTGGTGGGCAAAAGAGATAAATTAATTATTAATGGAGATGATTATAACACGCCTGATGGTACTGCTATAAGAGACTATATTCATGTTTCTGACTTAGCAGAAATTCACCTAATATCAGCAAATCATTTGATAGAGGGTGGTGAGTCTAATTTATTCAACTGTGGATATGGAAATGGTTTTAGTATTAAAGATGTAATTAAAGAATTAGATAAAATTATAAATAAGAATTTAGAAACCACAATTGGACCCAGAAGACCTGGGGATAGTGAATTGATAGTGTCTAATGTAGAAAAATTTATGAAATATTTTTCATGGAAACCAAAGTATAATAATTTAAATTATATTTTAAAAACCGCTATTGAATGGGAAAAAAAATTAAATTCTTAAAATTTATATTGTTACTTAGAGTTGTTTCTCTTGAATTTATATTTAAAAATAAGACCAACAAATTTAGTGTTTGTAACTAAATATCTTTTCCACATTCTTCTTGGCTCTTGTATAATTCTAAAAAACCATTCAAGACCATATTTTTGCATCCACAAAGGTGCACGTTTTACTTTACCAGAAACCACATCAAACGTACCACCAACTCCCATTACAAAAGTTACACCTAGTTTTTCTTTCCAGCGGTTAATAAAATTTTCTTTTTTTGGAGAAGTAATTGCTACAAATAATAGTTTAGCACCCGAAGCTTTAATTTTTTCTACTATTTCCTCCTCATTTTCCCAAAAATATCCATGATGATATCCTGCTATATTAATTTTTGGATATAATGATTGTAATTTACTAGCCGTATTTTTAACAACCTCATCTTTTGAGCCCAAAAGGTATATTGGATAATTTTTTTTAGCACTCATTGATATTAATTTAAGAAATAAATCTATACCAGCAACACGTTCAGGAATATTGTAGCCTAAAAAATGGGCTCCAAGCACAATACCCATTCCATCAATATTAATTATATCGCACTCACGTATAGAATTACCTAGAACTATATCATTCTGCATATTAACTAATTTTGCAACGTTAACTACTACATGTTGTGTAAATTTATTTTTAGAAATGGCTTCATCAATAACATCAACAGTTTCTGCAACAGTTGCAATATCCATGGGGCAACCCATTATATTTTCTCTATTCATGATCTGATCCTGATTTAAAGTTATTATAGTAAGCCAAAGAATAGTAAGACCAAGCTTGTGTCCAACGCATATAATTAATTTTATTCACAAACCATTTACGCCTTTGATAAATAAATCTTTTTTTATTTGGCATATACATGAGTTCAATTGCTCTATTTATCACAATTTCACAAAAAGAATGATCTGAATTTTTATTACCTACTTTCAATAAAGTAAGAATTGCTTGAGCAAAACTATGCATGTCTAATGGGTATTTGGAATTATTGTAGTACTTAACTGTGCCATCTTTTTCAAAAAAGTTGTTAAGATAATAATGGTATCCAATTTCAATATTCTTATCAAAATCATAAATTTTTAATGTATCTTTTATAAAACTAAGAGCCTCTAAATTATAACCAGTATGGAAACCATCTATAAAATTATGAAAATTATTAGACCCATATAGCCATGCCCCATCTTTGGTTTGTTCATTAACTGATAGTTTGGCTGCTTTTAAAGCTTGATCTATCATTTTTGTATCATTTAATTGTTTACCAGCGAATGCACACCAAGCAGAGCCTAAGAGGTTGGCATTATGTACAAGAGTTTTTTCACCAGGAATATAACCAAAGAAGCTGATACCTTCTTGTTCTTGATATAGATTTAAAGTCATAAATTTTGCCGAGTCAAGTGCTGCTGTCATAAATTTTTCTTCATTATTAATTTTTCCTAAATCATATAATGCACGAGCAACATAAAATGTTGTTATTATATTTGGTTTGCCAGTTGGTACATAAAAAGATCGAGCTTGCCAGTCAAAATGATAACCCCAACAACTATATTTCCATTTAGTAGAGTTACATCTTCGTGTTAACAACCATTCAGCTAAGCTATTTGCTTCACTTAAATATTTTTTTTCGTTTGTTCGTTTATAATCTTGAATTAATCCAGATATAATCAAAGCTATACCTTTAGGGTTGCGTTTTTTTGGTACAAGCAATAAAGGACGAAGATTAAGCGGCAAGTGTTTACCTAACTGTAACCAAGCAAGCCTAAACCATTTACTATATTTAAATGGTGTTAACTGAAATATTTTACTATTAAGAAAATCAAATGGATCATAGCCTTTGAAATCTTCTTGTCTTAAATTATTTAATAAATCTTTGTTTAGTGAAATATTTTTTTCCACAATATGTTTAGCTACTTTTAATCTTATATAACTTATTATCTACATCTAAAGGCATTCCAATTGATAAGGATTCAATAGAGAGAATTGTTGCTAAACTTGTTTGCATTAAACTATTATAATCAATGCATGGTTCACCATTTTGTATTCCTTTTAACCAGCTATCAATCATAGATTTTTGTCCCTTGTCTTGAGTACCTAATTTTTTATCTTTTACCTTTTTATCACCATCAAATAATAAAATTTCTTTAAAATCCTTTATTTGAGCAGAACGACCACCACCAAAAACCTCAATGTGTTCCTTGCTCATTGCTTTAGATCCATCTGCAGTATAAGTGATGTTTGCTATACTACCATTTTCAAAAGTTAGAGATAAACAAATATTGTCATTCAATAAGGCTGATTTTTCTTCTTTAGAACTGCCTACGGCATAAATTGTTTTAACATTACTTTTAGTTATTGCTGAGGCTAAATCAATAAAATGACAACCTTCACCAATCATACGTCCTCCACCTTCTTGAGCATCCTGAGTCCAATGATCAGTAGGAATAAAACCTGCATTAACTCGAATATTAATGACTAAAGGGCTCTTAACCGATTCAAAGTGCTGTATAATTTCATTTGTTGATGGCGCAAAACGTCTATTAAAACCAACCATAATTTGAGATTTTGCATTATCTGTATAAGCTTTATGTATATCTTCTAGTTCAGAAACAGATAATGCTAATGGCTTCTCAACATAAACATTTTTATTAGCAGCAAGTGCATTACAGATAGCTTTTGAATGAGTGTCATGACGAGTTGTTATTGCAACAACATCATTTTTATCATTTAGTATTTCTTTATAGTCAGAAGCACAATAATTAAAGTCAAATTTTTTAGCAACACTTTGTGCCGACATACCAGTTGCAGTAACCAGTCCATTAAAACTAACCTTACCACTATCTTTCATTAAAGGAATTAATGTAGCTGTCGCATAATTTCCAGCTCCATAAAATGATATTTTAATCTTATCATTATCTACTTTAGTTGGATTGATTTTAATTAAATCAGAACTATTTTTATCAAAAGTTTTTGAATTATAAGATAAAAGTATGCCAAGATAGGGTTCAGTTTTTTTACCTTCAATTAATTGATAAGCTGTAGCAGCTTCATCAAGTGTAAAACGATGAGTTATAAGATTTTTTAAATCTAATTTTTTTTGGGATAAAAGGGAAAGAAAAGTTTCCATATTACGTTGTTCGGTGAAACGAACATATGAAAGAGGGTAGTCATTACCTTTTTCCTCGTAAGAAGGGTCATATCGGCCAGGCCCATAAGATCTTGAAATAACAATATTAATTTCTTTCTTAAAAAAATTTTCACGTGGTATATCCATTCGAACCGCCCCAACAACGACTACACGTCCTTTTTGACGTGTAACCTCTCCACACATTTCAATAACTGAATTATCAGAAGTACCAGCGCAGACTATTACACCGTCAACACCATGTCCGTTTGTAAGTGTTTGGCTTATATCTTTAACATTTTCATCAGAATTAATTCCAGTTACACCAAAATCTTCTGCAAGTTTGACTAAAGATTTATCAAGGTCAGTTCCTATAACATTACAACCATTTGCTTTTAATAATTGAACAGTTAATTGACCAATTAATCCAAGGCCAATAACAAGAAAAGTTTCACCCAAAAGGGGATTTGCTAAACGCACACCTTGTGTTGCAATGGATCCTAGTGTTGTAAATGCAGCTTCTTCTTCTGAAACATTTGATGGAATTTTTGAAACTAAATTATTAGGTACCGATATAAATTCTGCATGATTTGCATAACCTGCTCCAGCACATGCCACTTTATCACCAGGTTGAATACCTTTAACTAAACCACCAACAGCAACTACAGTTCCAGCACTACTATAACCAAGTGGTGAAGGTGTATCCAATCTAGTGTTTACAGTTTTTATTGCTTTCATTAAGCCCTCTGACTTAATTTTTTCAAATATCTTTTTAACTAGATCAGGTCTACTTTTAGCTTTTTGTAAAAGGTTTTTTTTACCTGTATCAATTTTTGATTTCTCGGTTCCAGAACTAATTATTGAAAAGTTGTTTTGGACTAAAATAAAATTATCTTTTAGACCGGGGATTGGAACTTCATCAATGTTGATTATACCATTTCTAAGGTTCTGAGATACTTGCTTCATACCAATTGTTATATAGCTTTATAATATTTTAATAAATGTAAAAAAATAGAGGCGACTTAAATAATAAATTAGTGTAGTTATAATTAAAATTTGATAAACCCGCTTCATGATTAGTAAGATATTAAAATTAATAAAATTTTTACCTTATTATTTAGAGGTTTTTGCAAAAAAGCTTGGTGGTCGAGGAATAATGAATCCAAATAATAATGGTGAATTTAAAGTTTTAGAAGAAATTGTAAAAAGATCAGAGAGTAATGAAGTATGTTTTTTTGATGGTGGAGCAAATTTTGGCAATCATTCAATAAAATTTTTATCTTTTTGTAAAATATATATGAAACAACCAATATTATATTCAGTAGAGCCATTTCCAAAAACTTTTCAAAAACTAACTGACAGAATTCCATTAACAAGTGGAGAAGTATTAAATATTTCATTGGGCAATGAAAAAAAAAAGGTAAAATTTTATTTTAATGAAGAGGATCCTGGCTCAAACTCTAATATACCACATTACTATCTTAATAAATCAACTGAGGTTGAACAAGATACTATTGATAATATTATAGAAAAAAAAGATATAAAAAAAATTAATTTTTTGAAACTTGATATTGAAGGTTTTGAATGGCAAGCTCTTCAGGGAACAAGAAAGGCTCTAAAATCAAATATGATTGATTATATTCAACTTGAATATAATGGAACATGGATTGATGGAGGAGGGTCTATAAAAAAAATTTTTGATTTGTGTAAATTAAATAAATACGATTTATTTATAATTACAAAAAATCATTTACTATCGATTCCGAGTTATCATATGGTGTTAGATGATTTTTATTACTGCAATTTACTTATGGTTAAAAATGATTATCCCTTACCGCTTCCATTCTCTAGGAAGGTACTTCCTTTTATTTATTAATTATTTAAATTTTAAATAAAGCTAAGAAAATTTTTCGAATATAATTTTCCTATTTATTCCAAATAAAAAATTACCTTTTATTTCTTTTGTATACAGATCTTTTGGAACATGTTCTTCGGGCACACAAACACTATTTGTGTTCCAAAATTTATTATCATTATTAGTTAATTCTTTTAAACATACGTTGTATGGTTTGTTAACATTAGCTGCTAAAGTAAAGGTACGATAATTAATTTTTCTCATCAATGAACGTAATTCCATTGAGTCATTTTCAATCATGATTGAAGGTCTGTCCCTCTTAATTATTTGAAGACCACCTTTTAATACTTCTAAATCGATCCCATCCACATCAATTTTGATTGCTGAAATATTTTGAGAATCATAATTATTCAACATAATTTCATCAATTGTTTTTACTTCTATATTTTTTTCATCTATTACTTTTCCCCTTTGTGAACTTATCGCTTGTAGTTGAAGAGATTGAATATCTTTCGTATTTTCCTTAATAAATGCCTTACCATCATCATATTGTTTTGAAACTACCGTTTTATTTGAATTTCCCAAAAAACAATTGAAATAAGTAAAATTTTTATATTCTTTTTTTAATAATTCTAGTGGTTCCACACATTTAGATGAAGGTTCAAACCCTATAATTTTTTTAAAATGACTGTTAAATAAACAAGAAAAATATCCAGTGTGACAACCAACATCCAAAAAAATATTTCTTTGACGGTTTTTCAGAGTTTGAATAAAAAAATATTCAATACCCCATTCCAAATTACCATTACTGTAAAAAACTGAAGATGAAGCATGATCCCAGTGAAAACAATTATAATTTGTATTGTAAATAGTTTTAAATTTAATAATTTTTTTATTAAATATTTTTTTTAGAATACCAAGATAAATAGATCTAAAAAATACATTAATATAACCTCTTTGATTTAAATAAAGTAACTTTGAAAAAGCTGTTGGTAAAATATTTTTTTCATTTATTTCGTAATCGTTTTTATCCATTTTTAAAAATTATAGTCGTTGTGATTTTTAAACCATTGTTCAAGAGTAAGCAAATGCCATATCTTTTGAGCATTATCCTCTCTATTATTGTCTTCATCATCTATTAATTTTTTTATGAATTTTGGTTTTATTATTTTTCGTCCAGCAAGACCATTTTTAGATAATAAATAGCCTGAGACTAAATCTTTGAGGTCATTCTTTATCCAAGCTCTTAGTGGAAGTGTAAAAGATGATTTTGGTCTATATACAATTTCATTAGGTAGCCATTTTTCTGCAACTTTTTTAAGCAAGTATTTTTGAGTTAATCTTTTAATCTTTAGATTACTATTAATATTAAATGCAGCTTTAATTACTTCCATATCAACAAAGGGTACACGAACTTCAGTTGACGCTGCCATACTAGCTAGATCAGTATATTTAAGGTTTAGTGAAACCATAAATTGATTTAAATCTGAGTAACACATACTATCTATCAGATCTCTTCTACTCATAGAATAGTTGTAAAATTCATCATAATCAGAAATAATTGATTTTATTTTTTGTGAAGCATCAAATTCAAATATTTCAGAAATTAAATTAGCATCATAATAAGTATAACTCCTAAAAAAGGCATCTTTGTTTTTTAATTTTGCAATTGATAAAAAACGTTTAGTCCATCTTATAATTTTATTACCTGTATTAAATGAATTAACTGGTAGGTTTGATACTAAATTTTCAGTACCTGATAAAATTTTACTTGGTATCCAATTTAAATTTGTTTTAATTTTCATAGCAAGATGTTTACGATAGCCACCAAGTATTTCGTCTGCTCCTATACCTGACAATAAAACCTTAACTCCAGCTTTTCTTGCAGCATCACAAATTAAGAATGTGCTTATGGCAGCAGAATCTCCTATAGGTTCATCCAGATGATAGACAATTTTAGGAAGAAGTTTTGCTAAATTGGGCTTCACCTCAATTGTATTTAGTCTAACATCTAAATATTTCGCAGCTTTTGTTGCGTAATAAGTATCATCAGCCATAGACTCTTGTTTTTTATCAGTATCAGTAAATTTAATATTAAAACAATCAAATTTACCTAGTTGTTTTCTTGCCATAGAAACTAGAAGGGTTGAGTCTAATCCACCTGATAAAAATGCATTAACAGGAACATCTGAAACTAAATGATTTTTTACAGAATCCTCCAAAACTTGATCAAGATATTTTATACTTTCGACTTTGGAGTTATAATTTGTAGGTTGATCCAATAATAATTTTGATGACCAGTATGATTTGATATTAATCTTATCTGAATTAATATGAATATATTGTCCTGGTAAAAGTTTTTTGATATTTTTATATATACATTTTGTTTCTGGTATCCACGAATACATCATAGAAGAAACAATTCCTGTTAAAGAAATTTCTGGCTTAGTAGGTAAAATTGCCTTTATAGCCTTGAGCTCAGATGAAAAAATAAAATTTTTATCTCCTTTGTAATAATAAAGTGGCTTAATTCCAAAATGATCCCTCACAACAAATGTGTCATTTGTCGTTAGTTCATGAATTGCAAAAGCAAACATTCCTCGTAACATGTTTAATGATTTTTCTTTATAATTACGCCACAACTCGAGAACAACTTCAGTATCAGAATTTGTTATCCATTTAGTTTGAGGTAGTTTTTTTTTTAGATCTTTATAATTGTAAATTTCACCATTAAAGGTAATTATTAAACCATCCTTGATAAATGGTTGATTGCTTCTTTTATCAATATCAATGATAGACAATCTTGTATGCCCAAAAACAGCACTCTTATTTGACCACATTTCTGAAGCATCAGGACCTCTATGGTTCAAAATAAAATTCATTTTTTTGATTGCTTCTAAATCTCTATTATTAATTTTATCTTTTATAATTCCATTTATTCCACACATAATTTATCTTTTTATCATTTTTTAAATACGTTCCAGAAAATTACAAATATTCTTTTCAAATATTTTAAATGTATATCTTTTTGAATATTTTAATTTTGCTTTTGTTCCATGAGCATAAGCTAACTTCATATTTCTTATATATTTTAACATATAATGAGCACATTCATGAGCATTACATCTTTTTAAAATAAATCCATTTTGATTATGATCAATAATCTCACTAATAGCTCCTTCATTTGTAGAAATTATTCCGAGTTTCATTTGCATGGACTCTAAAATAGCTAATGGATAAGTTTCCTTACTATACATTGTTGGAAAAACTAAAATATCAGATTTATTAAGTTCTATAAATTTTTTGCTACCATATAAAGGACCTAAATAATTAATATTTTGTAAGGATAAAGTCTTATTCTTAATTAACGTATGAAACCTCTCGTCAGTTGCTTTACCAATAATTTTGACTTCAAAACTTTTTATCTTTTTTTTATTTTGTAGAATTTTAATAGCATCCAAGAATATCAAAATACCTTTTGAAACAATTAAATTTGATAGATATACAAAAGTTAAAGATTTTGATCTTTTTTTATTTTTAATATTAGACTTTTCAGAAAAATTATTAATTATTGTAAGTAATTTTGATTTATCTCTAACTAAATTAATATCACTAACTAATTTCTTAGATAAACAAATTAAATTTGCATTTTTTAATAAATATCTAAAAAGAATTTTTTTAAAATTTGATTTTATTACCTGATTTTTAATTCCTTTACCATGCATGTGATAGATTATTTTTTTTTTGAATAACTTTATTACAAATACTAAAACACAATCTTTGTAAAGACCCCAACCCAAAGGTGAGAGGTTAAAAAAAACTATATCTGGATTTTTAAACAATAATTTAAAAAAGCACAAACATAAAACTTTTAATATCTGTGCTATTTTATAAAAATTAAATTTTTCTAAAGATTCAAAAGTTTTTGAAGTATGAGAATTAATATAAAATGTTTCAAATTTTTTATTTATCTTAGTGCTATTTTTAATACATTTATTGATTATAGAGGCACCATGTATTGGAGGTGGAAGCGGTATAATGAATAGTATTTTTTTTTTCAAAATTTTTAATTATTTAATTGCTAGTTTAACTGCCATAATAATTTTTTTCGCAGCAGCCGATGAATCAAAATTTTTAACAAATATTGAAGCATTTTTTGAGTATTTTTTAAGCTTTCTTTCGTTGTTAAGTATTTTAATTATTTCCTGTGACCATAATTTAACTTTTAACTTTAAAACCAAACCATTAAAATTATTTATTATAAGTTCATTTGCTGCTCCTGCATTATTACAAGTAATTACAGGTGTTCCTGCAATACATGCTTCATTTGCAACAACCCCCCAACCATCAGATTTTGTAGGAAATAAAAATAATTTTGCAGTTGAAAATTCCTTAATTATCTTTGATGGGTCAATAGAACCTCTATAATTGTAATTTACACCCAATTTGTTAAGTCTATTCAGTACATGATCTTTCATAGGTCCATAGCCAATGATTTTTATATTTAATTCTTTTTTTTCAACGATTAATTTTTCTATTACATCAATTGAAAAATCATAAAGTTTTCTTTTAATAAATTGACCACATAATATTATATCATATTGTCTTTTTCCTATGGGGCAGTTATTTAATTTTTTTGTTGGGTAAGAATAATGAGATACAAAAAATTTATTTTTGGCTTTAGCTCCATAAAATTCAAATAGTTTTAGTGATTTTTTGCTAGCACCTATATACGCATCAAATCTTTTATAAATCAAAATTCTAATTAATTTTTGTATAAAATTTATTCCCTGTAGGTTTTCTGTTAATATATTTGCATCTGTAGAAGCTATTATTTTACAATTTTTTATCTTAGCCCAAATAAAAGCAAATATCATAGTGGGAGCAAGACCATTTAGTATTATAATATTTGGATTTTCTTTGTTTAAAATATTTATAATATCAAAACCTATATAAATATTTTTTTTTTTAAATTTAATACTAGAATCTTTTAAAAAAATTTTCCTGTAGGTTCTTCTTTCTAATTTCCATTTACGATCAGATTCAGTTTTTGAGCAATAAATTACAAGGTAATTTCTATTCAAATTTTTATACACAATTTCATGACAGTCTTCTCTATAAGGTGCTGGTATATTTGTTAAATAAACTGTTTTCATTATATTTTATCTAAAAAATGAATTTTCTAGATATATTTTAATATCATATAGATAAGTGTAAATAGGTGGTTTGAGTAGTAATCTATATTTTTTCCTTATACCCAGTAATGTTTTCATGTATTTTTTTGGAGGATAGCTAGCATAAAATCTTCCGTCTCCATAATTTCTAGCAATAAATAAATTTTTAGAAATACAAACTTTAAGATTATGTACAAGAAATCTATAATAAAGATCTAAGTCAATACAAATTTCAAGTTTTTCATCATAACATCCAATTTCAAACAATTTATTTTTTCGGATTGCCAAAGACGAATGATGTAAATTAAGCGTTTTAAATAACATGCCTTTAGATAAAAGATCTATTTTTTTTAAATCTTTGGTATTTGTTTTATTAAGTTCTTGGTTGATTATATTTAATTTTGCCTCATTAATATCTTTAATAACAAGTGCTTGCCCAAAAACAGCATCATAACCAGTTTCTAAATATTTAATACTTTCGAAAAATCTTAATTTATTAGGTAAGTCATCTGCATCGTTAATAAAAAGGTATTTTCCTGCTGAATTTTGAACTGCTATATTTAATGCTTTTGCACGACCAACACGTTCAGAACAAATTAAATTAATCTTACTATCACTGATGTTTTTAATTTTTTTAACCGTATCATCGCTAGAGCCATCATCTACAATTACAATTTGATCATTATCTGTTATATTTGCCAAGATATAATTAACAACCAATTCTATAGTTTGCGCTGAATTATAAGTTGTAATTATTATAGATATATTCACTATTGATATAAATTAATTATCGAATACTAGACTTTTTTCTAACATAAGTAATCCCCAAATTTAAAAAAATCCATTTTAATAAAAATATATAAGATAAAAAATTATAAGAAATAGTTTCTGTGAATAATGAAGAAAAGTATAACCCCCCTATATAATATAATAAAATAGTAATAGTTATAAATATTATAAAAAAGTTAAAAGATTTTTTTTTTTCTGTGCTTTGTATTTTATTTAATTCCAGGAAAAAACCTGGCATAAAAATTGTTGATAAAGTTATAATTACTGCTGGAAGCAATATAAAATCAACCTGATCCAAATCCATTATGTATTTTAAATAAGGAAAAAGAAATAATAGTAATATTAAAACACTGACAATATTGAATTTAAACATTAATTGTTTGCTCATAAAATCAAATTTTTTGCTATTTGAAGTGCTTATTGAAAATGAGAATAAAATTTTACTTATAATCATCAAAAAACTAAAAGAAAGCATGCTATATCGGTATAGACCAGAAATTATACCAAGTTCAAAATCTTTCAAAATATTTTCTGCTAATAAAAAATCCAAAACTGTTATAACTGAAACAAATAATATGCCAGCAATGATTATTTTATTCTCTTTGAAATAACCTAATGAAACTATTTTTGCAAAAAAAATTTTTTTAAGATTTATTGTAATAATTTTTTTAACTAGGATAAAAATTAATATTGCCACGATTACACTAGATAAAAACTGTAAAAAAATAATATCCGGTTTTAAGTTAAAATATAGACATAGACCGAAAAAAATAAAAACAATAAATTGAACAAAAAATTGTATAATTGATAATCCTAAGAATTTTTTTCTTGCTATCAATAAATAGTCCAAAGCAAGACTATTAAAAACTAATGCAAAGAGAAGGAGTATAGCTCCAAAATAAGTTATACTATCAAATAAATTATTACTTATATAAAATAAAATTGGAGCAAGTATTAAAGAAATAAAAACTCTTGTTTTAAGAATTTGATATTCATTTTTTTTGTGTGATTTTATATGGTATTTAATTAGAGGTTTGTCTGAACCAATTTGTTGAATTGCCACAAAAATACTAAACAAACTTATTAGTAAAAAATATTCACCTATTTCTTCTAAAGTATAGAGGCGATACAAATAAGCAGTTATGAATAAGCCTAGAATTTTATTTAAACTTGCTGACCCTAATTGAATAATAGTTGGTTTAATTAACATTTAAATTTTCGATAAAACTTTTATATATATATTAACAATTTGCTCTTGATAGCTTATACGCATTTTTTTTTTATATATCTTTCTAGAAATTAAACCCATTCTGTGGCAAAGATCTCTTTCTTTAATAAGTTTTTTAACAAAATATAACATTTTTTTTTCATCATTAGGCTTGCAAATATATCCATTGTGATTATGCACAACAAGAGATCCGGATTCTTCAGTTGTAATAACAGGTAGTGCAGCAGCCATAGCCTCAAAAACTACCAATGGAGAGCCCTCTGTATATGAAGGCAGTATTAATAGATCAGATTTTGAATAATATTTTTTTAAAATATTCTTTCTAACTTGTCCATGAAAAAATATATTAAACGTATCAGTATCTAGTTTAAGAAAATTATGTTTATCTCTTCCAAAAATATGCAATTCAGAAATAAAGCCAAGTGATTGAAGTTTTTTTTGAACTGAAATTACATGTTGCAATCCTTTTGCTATAGAGATTTCACCAACAAAAACTATAATAAATTTTTTTTTATTCGTAACTTTTTTTATGGTTAAAAGTTCTTTTGATAAGTTAGAGTCATGATTATAAGTATATATTTTTTTTTTATCATAACCCATACTGCATAACTCTTTTTTTAAATACTTTGATGGAACTATAATTGCATCAGCTATTTTTGCTTCTAGAGCTCTTCTTTTTTGCAGGTAATTAATTCCTGTATCAAGATTTAACTTGTACTTTTTGTAGATTGGTCCTAATTGTCTTTGTCTGGTTTTTTGCATTTGTCCAGATATTTCATAAATAAATTTTTTACCCATTTTCTTTGCTAACACTCCAGATTCTAGGGAATAAGGACCTTGCCCATGTAGAATATCAAAATTATCTGGAGCATTGTATCTTGCCAGTTTTGCTAAAATCATATCAGAAGCAAGAATATTTTTTTTAAATTTAAAAAAATTTAATGTTCTAGATATAATTTCAGGCAAGTAATGGTTTCCAGAAATTTTTGTTAATTTATCATCAAGGATTCTTTTGGAGTATGGAAAAAAAAATCTTAAAAAACCACTTTTTTTTAACCTTATAAAACTGTCCCACCTTACCAATATCCCTTTATCATTTAAATATTTAGCTAAGATAATACACTGGTCAATTCTTGTAACCATCCATACTTTAAATTTTTTATTTTTTTTCATTATTAGTCGATATTATCAGTGGTGTAAAAGTTACCCAGAATAAAATGTAAGGATGTGATACTAGTGATCCCCCATAACCTGACGAAGTAAATCCTGAAATTAATGCAAAAAAGACCAATGATTCCACAAGACT
>Ga0209223_10003416_pt1 | contig 15148 bp, 12 predicted proteins | sample COG_06_FD_184750 | JGI IMG/M metagenome (GOLD analysis project Ga0209223, IMG submission 184750) | Pelagic Microbial community sample from North Sea - COGITO 998_met_06 (SPAdes) (version 2) | ecosystem: Environmental > Aquatic > Marine > Neritic zone/Coastal water | place: Helgoland, sampling...
ATCAATTAAATCCCATTTATTGACAAGCAATACAATTCCCTTTTTATTTCTTTCGATAACGGAAAAAATACTTAAATCCTGTTTTTCGATTCCATCTTGTGCGTCAATCATAAAAACACAAACATCAGCACTTTCAATGGAGCGAATAGAACGCATTACTGAGTAAAACTCAATATCTTCATGCACCTTACTCTTCTTACGAATACCAGCTGTATCGACTAGCACCATATCAAAACCAAACATGTTGAGTCGTGTATCGATTGAGTCCCTTGTTGTTCCAGAAATATCGGTAACTATATTTCTGTCTTCGCCAATAAGCGCATTTGTGAAAGATGATTTCCCAACATTTGGTTTTCCAACTATTGCAATACGCGGCAAATCTGCATCTATTTCTTGAGGCTTATCCAACTCTTTAAGCGCATCTGTTAGGCCGTCTAGAAGTTCCCCCGTTCCCGAACCGTTGATTGCAGAAATATTTACCACATTCTCCAAACCAAAATTATAAAATTCGTAGGTGTCATTTATTCTTTCACTATTGTCTACTTTATTAACAACCACGAAAGTTGGTTTCTTTGTTTTACGCAATAGCTTTGCTACTGATTCGTCTAAATCCGTAATACCTGTCTCTACATCCACCACAAAAACAACCGCATTTGCCTCTTCCAGAGCAATTACAACTTGTTTGCGTATCGCCCCTTCAAAAATATCGTCAGAACCTTTTACATAACCCCCGGTATCGATGAGAGAAAACTCTAGCCCGTTCCACTCTGCCTTACCATAATGCCTATCTCGTGTAACTCCACTTGTTTCTTGTACGATTGCAGCTCTAGATTCCGTTAATCGATTAAAAAGTGTTGATTTACCAACATTTGGGCGTCCTACTATTGCAACTATTGCCATTTTATTCTGAATATCTATTCGTAACCGTATTTCTTTAACTTCTGCTCTTTATCTCTCCAATCTTTATCCACCTTAACATATAAATCGAGAAATACTTTTTTATCAATAAAAGCTTCGATGTCTTTTCGAGATTCGATCCCTACTTTTTTCATCTTGCTTCCTTTGTGACCTATCAAAATAGCCTTTTGACTATCTCTATTGACATAAATAAGAACGCGAATATCGACAATATTCTCTTTGTCTTTGTAAGATTCTACAACTACTTCGCAGGAATAAGGAATTTCCTTAGAATAATTTTGCAATATTTTCTCTCTAACAATTTCAGATATAAAGAAACGCATTGGTTTATCCGTTAACTCATCCTTTGGAAAAAATGGCTCTCCTTCTGGCAATAACTCAATAAGTCGGGGCATAATAAAATCTATACTCAACCCATGTAATGCCGATATGGGCAAGATTTCAGCACGCGGTATTTGCTCCTTCCAGTAATTTACCTTTTTCTCTAAATCTGAAGGATCTTTTGCTAAATCGATTTTATTCATCAGAACAAGAACGGGTGCACTATGCGTTTTTATTCTTTCGAGTGTCTCCTTGTGGTTCATTTCTGTTTCAAAGATATCCGTAACAAAAAGAATAATATCTGCATCTTGCAGCGCACTCGAAACGAAACGCATCATACTTTCGTGCAACTTATAATGAGGGTTCAAAACTCCTGGTGTATCTGAAAACACAATTTGATGGTCGTCTCCATTAACGATTCCCATTATTCTATGACGCGTCGTTTGTTGCTTTGAAGTTATGATCGAAAGCTTCTCCCCCACCAACTTATTCATAAGCGTAGATTTCCCAACATTGGGGCTTCCGACTATATTTACAAAACCTGATTTATGCATTTTTTAATTTTATTTCATTTTTTAATTGGATACAAAGAAACAAAAATTATCTTTGCACCACAATAGTGCGGGGTGGAGCAGTTGGTAGCTCGTCGGGCTCATAACCCGAAGGTCATAGGTTCGAGTCCTGTCCCCGCTACCAAAAAGACCCATTAGATTTATTTCTAGTGGGTCTTTTTTTGCTGTATAATGTACTAAACGGAATTTGATTTTAATACCAAAAGGGAATATTAGTCTGATACCCAACAACAAATAAAAATTCTGCTATTTTGTTTTCGACTCAAAAGAGATTAGAATAAAAAAATAAAGTTTAAGAAACCTTTCGCATATTTCTTTGATAATTTCCGGCTTCCGGGCAAAAATAAACATTAATTACAAGAGGAACCATCGGTATAATGAACACGCGTCACCTTTATTTTAATTTTTGTTGCTCCTTCCACCCAAACTCCCTCTAGATCTTTAAATGTTTCTTCATTTTCGATTGGCGATACAAAATTCCCAGAGGCCCACTCTCCTTTTCTTGTTCCTATATAATCCTCAAAGTTGTTGTAAAAATTCGCCTTCCATTCAACCGCATCAATCGTTTTGCCAGATTTGTTGTGAAATTTAACATAATAACCAACATTGACTCCTAAAACACTTTGGGTATAGCACTTTACCACAGTCAGACCGCATGAATTACAATATTTTTCCAATGATAAACCAAAATTATCTTCAGACAGATATTTATCTTGACTATGCCCAATCAAAGTAATTACAATAAAAAGTGTCAGTAATATCTTCATAAATAGTGTTTAGTTAGTTAAAATTAATTTGATTTATTTATTTATCCAAATTAGAAATCATTGCATAGTGACCTAAGCAATCATTTAATCTGCCAAAGTCAATTATTTATACCTTAGTTTATAGTGTTTGAAATCCTTTCTTAACTATCTTGATTATTTAACTATTTTAGTAGTACAATAATCCAAAAGTATTTTGTTATTTATGAAAATAGAAAATATGCCTACAAATAAAAAATTTAAAGGGAATTTTGGAACATTAAACTTGTCTATTGCAAAAGATGGATCAACTTCCGGAAATTACCAAAACAATAAAGGACAATTAAAAGGCACAATCAGCAATAATATTTTCAAAGGAACATACACTAACGCAGGGACACAAGGATTGATTGAGTTTGTTATTACAGATGGGGAATTAACTGGCAAATGGAAAAAAGGATTAAATAAAGGTGCAATGCGCGGGAAATGGAGGGGCATTGAAATCATAGATGAACAAAACGCAGCAAAAATACTTGAGCAAACAATTAAAGTTAAAGTCTCTTTCAATGAAGCCCCCTTTGCATCCGAAGCAAATGAAATATTTCTTGAAGAATATCTCTATCCAGACATCAAAGAAATTATTGTTTCTGATTTAGGTATGAGACCTAATCTTTTTGATACTACTTACCAACTTTTTTCCAAAATTTTCAATCAGGGTATTACGAAAGAAGATAGTGTTCCGTATATGGAAATTGATAGGCTTAAAAACTTCAATCAATCAATAATAAGTCGGAAGAATTCTTATGGTATAGACCTTCCTGTTTGGTTTACGATAAAAAATAAAAACAGACAAAAGATAATGCTCATTGGGATGGACCCCTTAAGGCAGAAGAGTGCTGAAGGCGAAATTGGTAAGGTTGCATCTCTAAACACACCCTATAGTATTCATCATCGAGTAAGAAATAATTATTACCCAAGCATTAGTTTATTGGCAAGCCAATATGATATTTACATAACCGATGTTTTTAAACTTTTTTTTAGAGAACCTGCAGATCCAGATTTTGTAAGTAATCAAAATACTTCTTTCACAGAATTAGCAATCCATACAAAATTATTACAAAAAGAAATTGCCGCATTTTCTCCAGATGTGATTCTGTGTTTGGGAAAACAACCGGTAAATGATGGGTTAGCAAAAATTGGATTAACAAGATTCATTCCCTCAATTGTAACAAAAATTGATAACATTAGTCTAACTTCTATTCCTATTTATGCCATTCCCCATGCCACAGGTCTTGCAAGCAAGCATGCAAAAAGATTTATGGAAGAAAAAAATGGAGTAAAGCATAATTCAAAAACATATATTGTGGATGCCGTCAAACTAATATTAAATAAATGAAAAACACAAACCATAAAATAGGGCTCATTTTAAACGATGACACTCCAGAAACTCCATTAAAAAAGAGGGTTGGCCTTTTTATTCTCTTTCTAATTTTGGTTTCTTCTTTCGAAGTTATTCTAGAGTCGGTGGTTTCATTGAACGTAAAATACCACCATCATTTTTTTATCATAGACGCAGCTGTAAGTATTCTTTTTAGCATTGAATACATTCTTAGATTATGGACCCATCGTATTGACGGAGAAAAACCTACAATTAGGCAACGAATCTCTAACATCACCTCGTTCTACATGGTGATTGACCTCATAAGTATTATCCCTTTCTATTTATCTTTGTTCATGCCTACAGGATATGGTTTTATTCGTATTGTAAGAATTCTACGCCTTTTTAGACTGATGAAGTTTGGGAGGTATATGAAATCCCAAAACTTGGTTGTAAATGCAATTAAAAACAAAGGGAAAGAACTAATACTTTCGATGCAAGTGGTTGTTTTTTTAACGGTTATCCTTTCCGCTCTGTTATACCACATAGAAAATAGTGCTCAACCCAATAATTTTGGTGATATTATAGATGCTTTTGTCTGGTCACTTTCTAAATTTATTGGCGGCGTTGGTGGTTATGGAGATTTTGAACCCATTACATTTTGGGGCCAAGTAATGGCTACCATTGTAGGCTTGCTTGGAATTGCTCTATTTGCTGTTCCAGCCGGTATTATTGGGGCTGGTTTTGTAGAAGAAATTGAGGCAATTAAAGCGAATGAAGATCTTACAGAAAAGAATACTTTGCTGTTACAAACATTTAATTTTGACCACTTAGGTGCTCATAAAAGAGAAAAGAAGAAAATCGGTTTAACTAAAATTAGAAGGAAAATTTTAAAGGAAACAGATGCAGAAAGGAGGTTACTACTTGACAAACAAGACTTCTCGTGGATAGCGAGAGAAGGAAAGGGAATCAAATTAAGAACTTATTCAGAAAATGGAGTGGATATTCCTATAATAGAGGCATTTGAAGAAAACTCCATTTACGGGACGCTAATTAATAAACAATCAAATTTAACGATTGTATCTCCGGCTTCTTGTAATCAAGCATTTCTCGGTCATTTCACTTATGCCTTGTCTGAATATTTAGAAGCAAATTATATTAGTAATGAAAAAGTTGCTTCGACAAATTTTATACCGAAATATCAAATTAGTTTGATAAACAGTTCCGACTATATAAAGGATGAAAAATCTGAAAACATTTACATTGAACAATTTAAGAATGACCTTTTATCAACCATAAAGAGCAATAGCACAATGATATATTTTAACATATCAAATGCAAAAAATGGAGCTTTTCATATATTGAATGGCGGAGAGAAAGGGAGCGACCAATTCACACAAACTGAAAGCACCTTTAACAACCTTGATAAATTAGGCAAATTTTATAACTCGTTTAGAAATTCCCTGGAAGAAAATGACGCTCTCAAGAAAAGAAATTTTTATTCCGTAAGCAAGCACCAATATTACGGAAATAATAATAAAAAAGGGTTTCAATGGATGGTTTACAAAAAGAAAAATGCAAATATTATTTATATTTATATTTCCAAGGAAGTAATAAATTCGGAACCTGATTACTATTACCCAATTATTAAAATTCTAGGAGACAATATTAAAGAACATTTAATTTAAATAAATGACAAACATAAACCATAAAATAGGACTCATTTTAAACGATGATACTCCAGAAACTCCATTAAAAAAGAGGGTTGGTCTTTTTATTCTCTTTCTAATTCTGGTTTCTTCTTTTGAAGTTATTCTGGAATCAGTTGTTTCATTAAATTTAAAATACCACCATCATTTTTTTATTATTGATGCAGCTGTAAGTATTCTTTTTAGCATTGAATACATTCTTAGATTATGGACCTATCGGATTGATGGAGAAAAACCTACAGTTAGGCAACGAATCTCTAACATCACCTCATTCTATATGGTGATTGACCTTGTTAGTATTATTCCTTTCTACCTATCTCTATTTATTCCTTCAGGATATGGTTTTATAAGAATAGTTAGAATTCTTCGCCTTTTTAGGCTAATGAAATTTGGTCGGTACATGAAATCCCAAAACCTGGTAGTAAATGCCATTAAAAACAAAGGGAAAGAGTTGATACTATCCATGCAGGTAGTGGTTTTTCTAACGGTTATCCTTTCCGCTCTGTTATACCACATAGAAAATAGTGCTCAACCTAATAATTTTGGTGACATTATAGATGCTTTTGTATGGTCGCTTTCTAAATTTATTGGCGGCGTAGGTGGTTATGGCGATTTTGAACCTATCACCTTTTGGGGCCAGGTAATGGCAACCATTGTAGGTTTACTTGGAATTGCCCTATTTGCGGTTCCAGCCGGTATTATTGGGGCTGGTTTTGTAGAAGAAATTGAAGCAATAAAAAAAGATGAAGATCTAAACTCAATTTATTTAACATTACTAAAAGCCTTTAATTATGATATGCTTTCAGGAAAAAGAGGAAAAGAAAATATAAATCTACCAGACTTAAGACGAAGATTTATTTCTATTACTGATATAGTAGTTAAATTAAATTTAAATGCTGATGATGTAATGCAGACATGCTCTCTAGACAATAATTTGAGGCTTAGTAAACGAATTAAAAAGAATTCAGAAGAACAAATTTGTGTTGAGTATTTTGAAAATAATTCTTCTTATGGGACATTCGTGAATAGAAATTCTAATATAACTATAGTTAGCCCTCATTCATGTGATGGATTTAATTTAGGACACTATACATATGCTCTTGCAGTATATTTGAATGCGAATTATATAAGTGTAGAAAAGTTTGGAATTAATTCTTTAGTTGAAGAAACCAATATTAATTTCACTTCAAATGATTATTATTTAGATAGTGAACAAGATGATTTAATATTTAGTGACTTTATAAGGGATTTAAAAAATACAACTACTCCAGGTTCTTTTGTTTTCTCAATTGGCAGTAGTATGAAAAACTCCGAATCCTTCCATATCTTGAATGGTGGAAAAAAAGGAGAACAAGGTTTAATAGAAAGAGGAACTTTTATAGATCAGAAACATATCGAATCGATAAAAAATAACCTGGAATCAAATGCAAAAAAAGAAGATCAAACAGTAACTACTCATAGTAAATATGGAAATAATAACTCCAATCATATTAACTGGTTTGTAAACCAAAAACTTAATGCTAATTCTGCGCATATCTACATAAATCCTGAAGTATTAAAACTATTAAACGAATCCTATTATAAGTCAATAGAAACATTGGGTAAAAGCATAAATACTGGCATAAATGAATAAGGTCTTATTTACATATTTTGGACCTTATTCAGATTTCGAAATTAATCCTTCTGAAATTTTAGCCATGAAACTAAAAAGAAGGACAGAAAATAAGTCAATAGAATTTATCAAACTCGACGTTTCTTTTTCATCTGTGGAAAATTTGATAGCTAAAATTCAAAAAAATAATTACGACTATGTCATCCTTACCGGTGTTTCAAGAAATTCAAGGAAAATAAAACTTGAAACTCAAGCAAAAAACTTTATTGAAGGAAGTGACATTTTTCATATAAAAAAAAATGGAGCGATAATTTTAAAATCACCTTCTCACCTAAACACAAATTTCCCAAAAGAGAAATATAACTCGATTATAAGTTCTTTTCCAAACCAAATTACCGACTCCACAAATGCAGGTAAATATTTATGCAATTATACTTACTTTAGGCTTTTAGACTTGTTTAAAACCGAAAAAATTATTTTTGTACACATACCGGACTTTATTTCAAAAACTGATGCTACAAATAAAAACACCTGCCTAAACCTTATGAATCTTTTTTTAACTGAGATTAAATGAAAACTATAAACCATAAAATAGGTCTCATATTAAATGATGATACTCCTGAAACTACTGTAAAAAGAAGGATTGGTCTTTTTATTCTTTTTTTAATTCTTGTTTCCTCTTTCGAGGTTATTCTGGAATCAGTTGTCTCATTGAACTTAAAGTACCACCATCATTTTTTTATCATCGACGCTGCGGTAAGTATTCTTTTTAGCATTGAATATATTTTAAGATTGTGGACCTATAGGATTGATGGAGAAAAGCCTACACTAAAACAGCGGTTTTCTAATATCACCTCTTTCTATATGGTGATTGACCTTATTAGTATCATTCCATTCTACCTATCTCTATTTATTCCTACAGGATATGGTTTTATAAGAATAGTAAGAATTCTTCGCCTTTTTAGGTTAATGAAGTTTGGTCGATATATGAAATCTCAAAACCTGGTAGTAAATGCCATTAAAAACAAAGGAAAAGAGTTGATTCTTTCTATGCAAGTAGTCGTTTTTTTAACGGTTATCCTCTCAGCACTATTATACCATATAGAAAATAGCGTGCAACCCGATAATTTTGGAGATATTATAGATGCTTTTGTATGGTCGCTTTCTAAATTTATTGGTGGTGTTGGTGGTTATGGTGCTTTTGAACCGATTACATTTTGGGGGCAAGTAATGGCAACCATTGTAGGATTACTAGGGATTGCCTTATTTGCGGTTCCAGCCGGTATTATTGGTGCTGGTTTTGTGGAAGAAATTGAAACGATTAAAAGTGATGAGGACCTTGTTCAAAAGAACAATTTGTTACTGAGTGTATTTGACTTTGAACACATGGCAAGAGCAAAGCAATCAAAAAGAAAGGTTGGTTTAGAGCATATTCGAAGAAGGAAATTTAAATTATCTGACGCAGAACTTCGTCTTATGCTTTCGAGAGAAGATGTAATTCGAATTGCAGCAGAAGGTCATGGAATAAATTTACGAAATGTAAAATTGGACGATGAAGTCTATGAAATGATAGAAGGGTTTAATGAGAATAGAAATTATGGAACATGCACCAATCACAACGCCAATCATACAGTGATTTCAAACCTTTCTGCAGCACAACCTTTTCTTGGGCACTTCACTTATGCGATATCAGAGTACATAAAATCAAATTACATTAGCTCAGAAAAAGTAAGCGGTTCACAATTCATTCCTGAGTATAAAATCAATTTATCAAAGAACGAATTATATTTTCAAGATGAAATTGAAAATGAATACCTAAAGCAATTTAAAAATGATCTACTTGATACGGTTGAAGAAAATGGAACAGTGATATATTTCAAATGTTCAAATTCATTAAATGGAGCTGTTCACGTATTAAATGGAGGAGAAAAAGGAGAAGATAATTTTTTAGAAACAAAAGGAACTTTTAATAACCTTGATAAACTAAATAATTTTTACAACTCGTTAAAATCAGATTTAAAAGAATTTGACCAAACAGAGGATAAAATATATTCAATAATTCATAAACACAAGTTCTACGGTAATTCTGATAAAACCGAATTTCAATGGCTTTTACGTAATAAAAAGAAGGCAAATATAATACTGGTGTATATATCGCCAAACATATTAAAATCTAAACCAGCTGAATACTACCCAATTATTAAAATTTTCGGGGATAATATTAAAGAACATCTACTATAAATTTAATATATGAAAAGCATAAATCATAAAATAGGACTCATTTTAAACGAAGACACTCCAGAAACTCCATTAAAAAAGAGGGTTGGCCTTTTTATTCTCTTTCTAATTCTTGTTTCCTCTTTCGAGGTTATTTTGGAATCAGTTGTCTCATTGAACTTAAAGTACCACCATCATTTTTTTATCATCGACGCTGCGGTAAGTATTCTTTTTAGCATTGAATACATTCTTAGATTATGGACATATAGAATTGACGGAGAAAAACCTACACTAAAACAGCGGTTTTCCAACATCACCTCGTTCTATATGGTGATTGACCTTGTTAGTATTATTCCTTTCTATTTATCTTTATTTGTTCCTACCGGATATGGTTTTATTCGTATTGTAAGAATTCTTCGACTATTTAGATTAATGAAGTTTGGGAGGTATATGAAATCCCAAAACCTAGTGGTAAATGCGATTAAAAACAAAGGGAAAGAGTTGATACTATCCATGCAGGTAGTGGTTTTTCTAACGGTTATCCTTTCAGCACTGCTATATCATATAGAAAATAGCGCTCAACCCAATAATTTTGGTGACATTATAGATGCTTTTGTATGGTCGCTTTCTAAATTTATTGGCGGCGTTGGTGGTTATGGAGATTTTGAACCCATTACATTTTGGGGTCAAGTAATGGCAACAATTGTAGGCTTACTTGGAATTGCCTTATTTGCAGTTCCTGCTGGTATTATTGGCGCTGGTTTTGTGGAGGAGATTGAAGCGATAAAAGCGGATGAAGACAATACTGAAAAAAATAATGAATTATTGGGTATTTTTGAATTTGACCATTTAGCATCTTGGACAAGAGGCAAAAAGGAAATCGGATTAGAACACATAAGAAGAAAAGTGCTTAAGATTTCTGATGCTAAGCTCCGTCTACTTTTAACAGAAGATGAAATCATAAATATAGCTAGGCAAGGAAAAGGAATTCGCTTGAAGAACTTTGTTAGTGGTGGAGTTGAACAATTGGTTATAGAATCGTTTTTAGAGAATACAAGTTACGGGACGCTCTCAAACAAAAATTCCAATATTTCGATAGTTTCAACACATTCGGGGGACCAACCTTTTATGGGGCATTTCACCTATGCGATTTCCGAATATTTAAATGCAAATTACATCAGTGCAGAAAAAAGTAGTGCAAGTAATTTTATCCCAAAATATAAATTAGATATCGGAAAGCATGAGTCCTATTTAAACAATACTGAATCTGAAAATGGATTAGTCAATGAATTCAAATATGATTTACTGTCAACGATTAAAGAAAAAAGTATTGTAATTTACTTTTTAACAGGAACAGCGGGAAAAGGAGATTTTCATTTATTAAATGGTGGTTTAAGCGGAACTGATGATTTTATAGCAGAGAATAGTTTGTTTGAGCCAATAGAAAAACTTACAGCATTTAAAAATGAACTCGAAAGAACGCATCTAGAAATTGATCCTGAGACCGTTATTAATACTCATCAACGTTATGGAAACGAGGATAAAGAAGAATTTCAATGGATGCTGAAAAGAGAGAAAAATGCTAATGTATTGTGTATTTATGTAACAGCTAAATTATTAAATTCAAAAGCTAACGTATACTACCTTACTATAAAATGTATTGGGGATGCAATAAAAAGTAAATTGATTTGCAATAAATAACTTTTTAAAAAAAAAAATGTAAATTGCGATTACAATATAAATTTTTTATAAACTAAAAATTAACAATTATGGCAGATATTAAAGTTTCTGGAAGAACAAAAGTAAAATCATTTTATAATGCGTTCATAAAAGAATTCCCTTATTTACACGCAAGTTTGCGGTATCCAGATGGTAAAGGAGTAGATATGAATGCATCAATTGCAAATGCAAGAAGTAAGTCAATAGAAGGTGGGTATACACCTACTGGAAGTGCTGATCTTTCGGTAAGAGGAAATTTGAATGTGGGAACCTTTGAAAAAAGATTTAAAAAAGAATTAGGAATTACTTGTGAAGTGTATTTTATGAGAGAAAATGGAAAATGGGGTAAAACAGGGAAGCAATATGATGCGATGACTTTAAATGAAGCTAGTGCTAAATTAAAAGATGTTGGGGCTAAAAAATTGAAATCATTTTAATTATGGGATTTTTTAATAATTTATTCGATAATTTCAAAGCTGAGGATTTTCATATGAACTCAAGAATGAAAGTTAAATCTGTTCAACGACTTTTTAAAGAAAATTTTGGACTTACCTTAAGAGTTTATAAAGGCAAACAGTTTGCTGACCCTGACATGACCATTAGTCAGTTAGATAAAAGAACTGGTGACAAAATCCAAGCGAATAAAAAAGATATCACCATCAAAGCCTCAATGAACACTGGAGATTTTGAAAAAGAGATAAAAAATGAATATGGACTTACCGTGCAAGTTGCTGATGAATTTAATAAGTACCTTATTAATGACAAATATACTTTAGGACAAGCATCCAGAAGAGAGCCATTAATTGATTGGCTCAAGGAAAGAGATTATAAAGGGATTGATGATTTTCTGAAGCAAGAGAATTGTAAGACGCTAAAAGAATATTACGATAAACATTAATCTCTTTTCACCTCTAACAAAAAAAGGCCGCCAGTGTAGCCTTTTTTTTATTCTTTATTATGTTTGGATTCAATGGTAAATATGGTTTTTTCTTTTTCCTGGAAAAGATTATTTGAACTAAGTGGTTTTCGAAGTAAAATCGCTCACAAAACAGGTATTCCTACTAGTAAGTTCGGAATGGAAAGAAAAATTGGCAGATCCATTATTCGAAGAATCTTCGGAAAGTGGTAACAATATCTCTATTTAAGATTTAAATACAAAGATGAAAAAGTCAAGCACATTAATTGCCTTAGGCGTTGTTTGTTTGCTAATTTGGTTTATTGCCGCTCGTTGGATTTACAGAGGAGTTACGGGTGCAGAGGAAAAAGAGGCTATAGCAGAAATGGTTGCTGATTGCGGCTGTTCATCTGTTGACGATTGCTTAGCAAAGGAAAAAATTGATTGCGCTTGGCAAATTTTAAATCGTGATGATTTTCTGATAGACTTAGAGGACAAATTTAAAATCATCAAAGCAGAAAGTATTGAATATATTGAGCAAGGAGAATACAAGAAAGGCTGGAATAATTTAGCAAAACAAGATCTTGATTATAACCAAGACAAACTTATTGCCTATAAATATGAATACCTTAATCTAGTAATAGATGAACTGATTGAGGAAGGAGATTTAAAAAAGGCCAAAATCTATGCTATGAAAGGCTCAGATGAGCACAATACTGAAGGTTGGACGGAATCTGAAACGAATGACTTTGACAAGAATAAAACGCAACAAAAACTGTTACTTAAAAAAGTTGAGGAATTTGAATAAAATTCAGTTTACCATCAAGAAATAACAATTAAACTATCTCCTTTGGAGGGGCTAAAAGTCATACTTTTTTTGGGATTAACCTCAAGTCCTTCTTGATCGTCAGTAGTATCAGAACTCTTAAACAACAAGCCAACAGCATTGTGGTTTTGCATAGCTGCAGATAAAACTACCTGTTTATAGGTAATCTCTTTATCCAATTCAACATAGAAGTCAATTGGAAATATGTTGATTGATGAGTGCTCACTACTGAACAATTTCTCGAAAACTCTATATAGATGATAGTTTTCAGAAAGCTGCGCCATAAGCAAGGCAGAAAGATTATCACTAATAATAATTTCCTTAGAATGGGTTATTTCAGTTAATTTCGATTTTGACGAATTCAGAATGTGGGTTAACACTCTACAATCAAACTTATTCTTTCGCATTATAGAATCGAGCTCTAAAGACTTAAGTAAAGTAAATGAATCTGCTTCATTAATTGAGAGTTTATCAGAGTAACCAATAATCATTACATCATCATAATTCTTATCCTTCAATTTACCTTCTAAATCAAAATCAGGAGTTACCGGTAAAAAGTTAATATCGAATGCGTATTGCGCATTAACAATTGAGCTACTGCAATAATCGTCAATAAAAACGACATCTACGCTCGATTTATCATCTAAGAAACCTGAAATAGAATCTAAAATTTTCACTCCCAAAGAAGACCAACCTAGAAATAAAATACGCTTACCATTGGAGGAATCCGACAAATTAAAATCAGCAGGACTGTGGCTAAATTCTGCAGTATTTTTTGAATAATGAATGGCAGAGTCATCAGCAGCAATGAAAATCAGCTCATCATTTTCAGAAATTTTATAATCGTTTGCAACTGTAAGGTTAACCTGACAATTATTACTAAAAACACCTATTACTGATGAATCTTCGAAAGACAAAATAGCCTCTAAAAAAGTACTCCCTATCAGTTCAGGCAAGTGTTTAAAATATATTTCATCACCATCAAAATCTAAAAAATCCAGAACAACTAATCCTAACCCTCTTTGCCGCAATGACTGAGCAGCAACATTTGAAATGACATTTTCAGGCATCACTGGAATAATATTAAAATCAACAATGTTCTTAAGGGAATCATAATAGTACCTTTCCTTAATAGAGGATATAATTGGAATATTCTTATTCGTTAAAACGGAGCAAACTGATAATGTTGTTGTAACCACATATGGATCTTTTTTTTCTTCATTATTTAAAATTAAAATGGATTTAGCCTCATTAGGGTTTGGTATTTCAATTTCTGAAGGGTTGGATGGATCGCCTGACCTAGTTAAAATTTTCAATGACTTTAATTTAGAAGTAATCAAACTTAGGTCATCTTGCATTTTGGTGTTCGGAATATCCGCAAAAATAACTACTTTCTGACCACGTTCACTTTCGTTAGCAATATCTAGTTCTTTCAAAATTGCAAATAAATTATTTGACCATCCAATAATAAGAATATGATCTCCACCAATTATAAAGCTCTTACCTCTGCTTATTTTATTAAAAAAAGTGTTAATTTTTGAAGATAAAAAACCAATTACTGTGCCCGTAATCGCGATGCTTATAAACCAGAAAATAAATTCTATTAACCGATCTGGCCAAGAATCACCTTTTCCTAAGTCTAAGATTTCGGAAACGTTAATCCACCAATTATCAAAAAACCCACCATCTGCATTTAGCGACAAAAAATCTTTTAGAAAAGACATTAATAGTCCTAAAATAAAAGACAGCAAAACAACATATAAAACAAAATTTGAGCTTTTGGATAGTGCATTATCAAAATAGTAGGAAATAACTTTTTTAGAGAACCTCTTTTTATTACCGCTGTTATTCTTTTTGCTCTTAATTGATTGCTCGTTATCGTTCTTCATATAAATTCATTTTCTATCCAATGTAAAAAAAGATTAATTATCATCTCAAAAATCTTTAATATATTTAAATTTATAATAATTAAATTTAAAATTAAATAATCCGATGAAAATATTATTTGTTACCATCTTTTGTTTAAGTATGCACGCAGGATTAAGTCAGTCCATTGTCAATACAGAAAAACTATTTAGCGACAACGAAGACGGTTTTGCGGCTTCTTCCGAATTAATGGGAAGCGCTATTTCAGGAAATGCCAACGTTATATTGGTAGAATATTCTTTGAATTTTCGGTACAAATGGAAAAAAAATAATTTAAAATTACTTTCAGGCGGAGAGTACATACAAGAAGAC
>Ga0209223_10003417_pt1 | contig 15148 bp, 12 predicted proteins | sample COG_06_FD_184750 | JGI IMG/M metagenome (GOLD analysis project Ga0209223, IMG submission 184750) | Pelagic Microbial community sample from North Sea - COGITO 998_met_06 (SPAdes) (version 2) | ecosystem: Environmental > Aquatic > Marine > Neritic zone/Coastal water | place: Helgoland, sampling...
ATCAGGCCTCGGAAATTGAGACCATTGATGATATGGACAAGCTGATCCAATGGCTGCCCCAAAACACTCCTGCAGACGACGGTAAGTTGGTACTCGCCCACGGTGATTTTCGTCTCGATAATATTATGTTCGATGCCGTGGAGTCACAAGCCATTGCCGTGCTCGATTGGGAGCTTTCGACGCTGGGTCACCCTTACGCCGATCTCGCTTACCAGTGCATGCAGTTGCGTCTCGATAATCGCTCTGTGCTGGCGGGGCTGGGAGGTATTGATCGTCAGGCATTGGGGATTCCCAGCGAAGAGGAATATGTGGCGCTCTACTGTCAGCGCATGGGTATCGAGGCTATTGAGAATTGGGATTTCTATGTCATTTTCAGTATGTTTCGCTTTGCCGCGATTCTCGAAGGCGTCGGGCAGCGGGCACTCGGGGGTAATGCATCAAGTGATAAGGCGAGTCAAATGAGAGCCTTGGTAAAACCGTTGGCTGCTATGGCGGTCGCAATGATTTCGACCAGCTCAATGGCTAACGCCGAGTAAACAATCCTGATTGTTTACTCGGCTAAGTAATGATTTGGCACCTGTTTTTGTATACAATTCGACAATACCGTCAGCTGTTGGTTTTTTACCTTATCGACGATGATCGAATGGATTTAATTTAATTTGAAGGGCACATTAAATGGCAGCGGCAAAGAAAGTTGCAGCAACCAGTAAAAAAAGACCGCAGCGCAATGAAAAGGGTTGGCAGGCCGAGAAGAGTGCGATCACGCGTTCTGCGATTCTTGAGGCGACCATCCAATGTCTTCTCGAATTGGGCTACGCCAATACTACCACCGCTCTGATTGCTAACTACGCTGGGGTTTCCCGTGGTGCGATGATGCATCACTTTCCATCGCGTATGTCAGTCATGCGCGCGGTGATCGACTATCTGCACGTGCGGCGTTTGGACGAGTACCGCGATCTGATGGCGGACATTGATGATCCTACGAGCAAGTTGACCGATAAAGCAATTCGCGAATCCGTCGAATCCGCTTGGCGCTATGTCAATCTGCCATCATTTTTGGCCTATGAAGAGATGCTTGCTGCCTCGCGAACTGACGCTGAGCTGCGACAGATTATTGAGCCAGTAGAAAAAGACTTTGAAAAACAGTTTCTCAATACTGTTAAAGCGGTTTTCCCGCATTGGAAAAATCTAGCGCGACTTGAAGGTGCGCACGATATGGTCCAGTTTTTGATGAAGGGCATGGCCCTGAGCCATATGTCGGCGCGCAAGAACGCCCGAGCCAAACGCGTAATGACCTACCTGACCGCGATTCTTCATGATATCTATAAAGAAGCTGATTTGATGGAAGAGTAAACCCTGAGCGCGGCTGGCCGTCGGCTTGCTGCGCTCATTAGTCCCCGCTAATCTGCACCCGAACCACTCCCTTTTCGCCCGCTGTTGAGCCCGCTCCGCGCGTCACTTTTATGGCTAATGTTACCTCCGCCTCAATAACCATTTTGATTTTACCTCGCAGCAAAGCGTCTCAAACCAATACAATTTAGCCCGTTAGACAGCATAGTTAACTACAGATTGAGGACAAACCAGTTGCAGCTTGCTGCCATTGATAATATAGTCTTTAAAAAAAGAAACATGCATGTCTGTTTTGTAAGCGTTTCGCTAAAATAATTTACTTACGATAATGCCAAACGGGTTGTCACAAGGGGTTTCTAATGGGTCGTTTTACGGGAAAAGTGGTCTCCATAGTCGGTGCTGCCGGCGAAGATAATATGGGCCAGGTTATGGCGCGTCGATTCGCTGCCGAGGGAGCCAAAGTGGTTGTCTCTGGTCGTCACGAGGCAGCACTTCGCAAACTCGCCGAAGAGATTGATGGCGATTGGGTGCTCTGCGACTTCTCGAAAAAAGCCTCCATTGTCGAGATGGTCGACAGTATTGTCGACCGTTATGGCCGCATCGATGTAGCGATTAACAGCACTGGATGGGGCCTGTTGGTACCGCTGGCAGAGAACTCCGAAGAGCAGCTTGATCAGATGATAGACCTGCAATTTAAGGGGCCCTTTGTCTGGCTGCAAAAACTGATTCAGGCGATGGACGCAACAGGTGGCTCGATTATCCAGATCTCCTCCGCCACCGCCAATATTATGCTCGATGACCACGCTGCCTATATGGGCACCAAGGCCGGCACCGACCACCTGATTCGCTGTGTCGCCAATCAATATGGCTGCAAAGGTATTCGCGCCAATAGCATTTCGCCCGGTTTGACCGAGACTCCGATGACTGCAGAGCCGTTAAAAAGCGCTGCGTTGTTGGCAGAGTTTGAAAGCTGCTATCCATTGGGCCGTATTGGCAGCAGTGAAGATATTGCCGCAGCAGCCACCTTTCTCGCCTCTGACGAATGTTTTATGACCGGTGAAAATTTACAGGTTAACGGCGGTCTCTGCCTGCGTCGCAATCCTTTGGGTACTGAGTTATTTGATGCCATGGTCGCGGCTGGCGAAATACCCGGCGAATAACAATTAACCACACAAATGAGAAAAACGTTAAGGGCCTGATAAAAGATGAAATTAAATAATAAAGTGGTATTGATCACAGGTGCGGGCGGCGGAATAGGTCAGGCGGCAGTGCGTAAATTTGTCAGCCAAGGCGCCAAAGTGATGCTCGCGGATATAGGCACCGAAGTCACTCAGCAACTGGTCAATGAGCTCGGCTCTGAGCACTGTGCCTGTATCGCTGTCGATGTGGCCGAAGCGGACCAAGTTGAAAATATGGTCCGCGCCACGGTGGACCGGTTTGGCGGCATCGATGTGTTTGTCGCCAACGCCGGCGTCGAGGGCAAGATCGGTTCGATTATGGACACCGATGTCAGCAACTTGGATAAGGTATTGGCAGTCAATGTTAGAGGCGTCTGGTTGGGGTTGCACTATGTGATGCCGGTCATGCGTGATGGCGGCGGTGGCAGCATTATCATCACCTCCTCTGGTGCCGGCGTGAAGGGGTCGCCCAATACGGCTGCCTACAATACCAGCAAGCACGCGGTGATAGGCCTGATGCGTTGCGCCGCATTGGAGTCGGCTCAGTTCGGGATCAGGGTCAATACGGTCAATCCAGGAGCAGTTGAAACCCGCATGATGGAGTCCATCGAAGACGGCTTTGCTGAAGCGGGCGCCGGTGATTTTAGAGCGATGGTTGAGGCGGTGACGCCATTGGGTCGCTACGGTCAGCCTGAGGAAATTGCCAATATGATGGTGTTTTTGGGCAGTGATGACAGCAGCTACTGTACCGGTAGCGTCTATATGGTCGATGGCGGTAATGCCACCTAATGAGCGCAATAATGCGCGTCTATTAATAACAAGAATAAACCTATTATGACTTTTGATTTTAAACGACAGGTAGTGCTGATTACTGGAGCCGCAGCGGGGTTGGGCTATGCCTGTGCCCAGGCATTTGCCGCTGCAGGCGCGAAGCTAGTGATCACCGATATTTCTCAAGAGGCATTGGATAAGGCGGTCAATGATCTCGAAAAGGGCGGCACTGAGGTGCTCGGGTTACTTAACGATGCTAGCGATTCTGCCGATGTGAGTGCCATGATGGCGGCCATAGTGGCGCGCTTTGGGCGTCTCGATATTGCCGTTAACAATGCCGGCACAGCAACGCCACTGCAGGAATTTCATGAGGTCGGCGAGGCGGAATTTGACCGCGTTATTGCGGTTAATGTAAAAGGCGTGTGGCTCTGTATGCAGGCGGAAATTCGTCAAATGCTTAAACAGGGCGGCGGACGTATCGTCAATATGGCCTCTGCCACCAGCCGCAATACGTACCCGAATGCCGCGCCCTATGTGACCAGTAAATTTGCCGTCGCAGGGCTGACTCGCACTGTCGCCGTGGACTATGCCGATCGGGATATTCGCATCAATGCGATCTGCCCTGGCAACGTTGCCACACCATTGGTTGTGAGCTTGGTTGAGGATTTATCGGTGCTATCCACCAGACATGCGATCAAGCGGCTTGGTACACCTGAAGAGGTCGCCAATGGAGTGATGTTTCTGGCCTCCGACCTGTCGTCTTTTAGTACCGGAAGTTTGCTCGAAGTGGATGGCGGCTGGAATGCCATCTAGCGAAAAAATAAACTCTTAATTTTAAAAACAACAAGGAGAATTCCATGTCTAGATTATTAAACAAAGTTGCAATCATTACCGGTGCAGCGTCCAACCCTGGATTGGGTCATGCCACGGCTGTGCGCTTTGCACAGGAGGGCGCTAAGCTGATGATCACAGATATTGATATGGTCGGTCTGGCTGCCGCGGAAAAAGAGCTGACTGCTATGGGTGCTGAAGTCCTGACCATGGAACAAAATGTGGTCGACGAGCAGCGCTGGCAGGAAGTCGTCGATGCCACCGTAGAGCGTTTTGGCAGTCTCGATATTCTGGTGAACAATGCCGGCATCGCAGTGATGCGTCCGATCAGTGAATATTCAGTAGCCGATTATGATCTGCAGATGGATGTAAATATTCGCAGTGTTTTCCTTGGCTGTAAAAAAGCCCTACCGGCAATGATTGCCTCTGGTGGCGGCTCTATTGTGAATATGTCCTCGGTTGCCGCGCTGCGCGGAATTCCCGGTGTCTCGGTTTACGGTATTGCCAAGGCGGGCGTACAGATATTCAGTAAGAGCATTGCTCTTGAGCATGCGGCCGATGGCGTTCGCTGCAACTCCCTGCACCCGGGTTTGATCGACACCAATATCCAGAATGATTCCCGTCGCGACAATCCCGATGAGTTTGAAAAGCTCGGCGCAACAGTGCCATTTGGGCGCATGGGTTATCCCGTGGAAGTAGCCAACTGTGTGCTGTTTTTAGCTTCCGATGAGTCTAGCTATGTGACTGGTACGGAACTGGTGGTGGATGGCGGTCTGATCGCTAAATAACGCAGGTGATTTCCATAAGAACAGATGATAGCAGCCCTCTTTAGGGCTGCTTTTTGGCAATATTAACATTCATCTAAGGGGTAAATAATGAGCTCGCAAGCTGAGACTTCGCGCTATGCAAAAGGCTTCGATCTTCCAGTGCGGGGTGATCGCATCACCGCAGATCGCTATATTTCCAGTGAATTTATGGTGCTCGAAAATGAGCGTCTGTGGCCCAAAGTATGGCATCTCGGCGGCATGGTTGCCGAGCTTGAGCAGGAAGGGGATTATGTTCGTCATAATCTAGGGACTGAATCGGTGATTATGATCCGTCAGGCCGATGATTCGATCAAAGCGTTTTACAATTCCTGCCCTCACCGCGGCAACCGTCTGGTACTCGGTGATATAGGCGGCAGCGATAGAATCACCTGCGGCTACCACGGCTGGCAGTTTTCCCCCGATGGCGTGCTGGTCAATGTTCAAGATCCCGATGACTTTCCCGATGGCAATCCCTGCGGCAAGGTGACTCTGACAGAGGTACGCTGCGAGACCTGGGGGCCGTTTATTTTTTACTGCATGGATGAGGATGTGGCGCCACTGCTGGATTGGCTGGCGCCCTTGCCAGAAAGGCTGGCAAGCTATGGCCTGGATAACTGGATTCGGGTGATGTATCTGTCCGCCGATGCCAATTTTAATTGGAAAATTATTCGCGACAACTTTAACGAAAGTTACCATCTACCCACTATTCATCCAGAGCTCTCGACCTTTATCAACGATGGCCTGCCGGACACACTGTTTGAAATGTATGAAACGGGCCACAACTCCATGTGGATGAAAGGCCATCAGGCCAGCACCCGCAACCCGGAATTTCATACCGGCGAAGTACCCTCACCACTGGACGATGTGGCGCGAGCCTGGGATGTCGATCCGGCAGATTTTAATGGCCACACCGGTGATATACGCGAAGCGATTGTGGCGGCGAAACGTCGTCTCGGCCCCGAGCGTGGCTTTACCAACTACGAGAATATGAGCGATCAACAGCTGGTTGATTATTTCCACTGCACGCTATTTCCCAATCTCACTATCACCATGTCACCAGAGCAGTGTCAGATCCTGCGCACAGAACCGCATCCCACCGACCCGCAAAAATGTGTCTTTCACCACTGGGTGTTGGTACCACCGGTTGAGGGCATGACAGAAGTTATTACCCCCATAGGGCCGATGCCCTTGGAGTGGGCCGAAAATCGCCACAGTGTTTATGGTGACGGTCAGTCCGTTGGCTATGTGGCAGACCAGGATCTGAGTATTGGCACCAGCCAGCAACAGGGGCTCAATTCCCGAGGCTTTAATGGCTGTATTTTGACCCATCAAGAAAAACGAGTGCAGCGCTTTCATGAGTTGCTCAATGACTATGTGGGCACTGATGTTATAAATTCAGATCAGTTGAGGTAATGCCGATGTTAAAAGCCAGTCTTGCAGGATTGATTGTTTTTTGTCTATCGTCTTTGGTTGTCGCTAAAGATGTGGCTCCTAAATCGAATCCTCTGGCACTGATGCGTGCCGACCATATTATGATTTCAACGGATGACTACCGTGCCACGGTGGACTGGTATAACAGCGTCCTTGGCTTTGAGGTGGTGCGCGAATGGGATATCGATGGCTACCCGGACGTGGACGTGGGCTATATCTCCGCCAATGGTTTTATGATTGAAGTGGTTGGCACCAAGCAGGCATTTCAGGATGAGGTGGTTGCGCCAGATGTGTTTACTGCCATGTCCGATCGTGGCTATGTGCATATGGCTTTTAGCAGTGCCGATGTGGATGCCGTGGCAGCTGAACTTGTCCGTCGCGGTGTTGAGCTGGAATTAGCCCCGACCAATTTTGATGCGGCCGGTGTGCGGCTGCTGTTTATCCGTGACAACAATGGCAATCTGATCGAGATCGTTACGCCCCTTTCTGCCTATAAATAATAACCATAAATACAGGATAACAACCATGCACAAGCTTGTCAGTGGTGCCACAATTGTGGTGATAGCTCTGTCTTTTACTGGCTTATTAAATGCCAGTGAGCCAGACAAGAAGACCTTGGAGGAGCAAAAGTTACTCTATTCCACGCCGGTACGAGAGGGCCTAACCAATCTCTACTGGGGCGATTTGCACCTGCATTCCCAGCTATCTGCCGATGCCTATATTTTACAAACCCGCCTGACCAAAGATCAGGCCTTTGAATTTGCCCGCGGTCAGACTGTGCAGGCAGACAATGGTATGCCGGCGCGACTGCGCCGCCCGTTGGACTTCTTAGCTGTTACAGATCATGCCGAATATCTGGGTATCTATGCGCAGCTGGAGGTCAACGACCCCCGTCTAAAGGAATGGAAGATGGGCATGGAATGGCAAGAGATGATGCAGCAGGGCGATATGATGGGCCTAGCACTGGCTTTCTCTGACGCTATTCAAACCAGCGAGGCAGAATATTTGACCCCGGACAGTCTGCGCAGATCGATCTGGTCGGAAGCCTCAGCAGTGGCGGACAAATATAATGAGCCGGGGCTGTTTACCGCCTTTGTTGGCTATGAATGGACATCGATGATCACCGGTGACAACTTGCACCGGGTGGTGATTTATAAAGACGGTGCCGAGCTGGCCGCCCAACACACGCCTTTTTCGGCCCAGCACAGCAATGACCCAGAGGATCTATGGGATGCCCTGGCGGACTATGAAAAGCAAACTGGGGGTGAGGTAATCGCCATTGCTCACAATGGCAATGTCAGCAATGGTCGCATGTTTTCACCGAATCGGGAAAATGGACTGCCGCTGGATGAGTCATACGCACGCAAGCGAGCACGCTGGGAACCTGTGTATGAAACCACTCAGATTAAAGGCGATGGTGAGACCCATCCATTCCTGTCACCGACAGATGAGTTTGCCGATTTTGAGACCTGGGATGAGGGCAATATTACCCTTGATACGCCTAAACAGCCGCATATGCTGAAGTATGAGTACAGCCGCTCGGCATTGCGGGAGGGGCTGCGTCACGAGGCTAATTTAGGGACCAACCCGTTTAAGTTTGGCCTGATCGGCAGTACTGATTCTCACACCGGCATGGCGACCACCTATGAGGATAATTTCTTTGGCAAATTCGCCCATGATGAACCCTCTGTCGACCGCACGGAAAAACGTATGGCCGATCAGTTGCAGAAAATCTGGCAGCTGGTGTCCTCTGGCCTGACCGCGGCCTGGTCTGAAGAAAATACCCGCGAGTCTATTTTTCGGGCGATCAAGCGACGCGAGGTGTATGCCACGTCTGGGACAAGAATTAAATTGCGCTTCTTTGGCGGCTGGGAGTTTACAGAGGCCGATGTACTGCAGGCTGACTTTGCCAGCATTGGCTACCAGAAAGGTGTGCCCATGGGCGGGGATCTAACCCGCAGTCAAAAAAGCGCGGCACCGCGCTTTATGGTGGCAGCATCAAGAGATCCGGATGGCGCCAATCTCGACCGCGTACAAATTATTAAAGGTTGGCTCAATGCCAGTGGCGAAACCGAAGAGAAAATATTTGATGTAGCACTGTCTGATGGCCGCAGTGGCAACTGGTTTTCAGGGAATATTCCTGCCGTGGGCAATACCGTGGATATAGAAAATGCAACCTATAGCAATAGCATAGGTGCCGCGGAACTGACTGCAGTATGGACTGACCCAGAGTTCGATTCAGAGCAGCGTGCATTCTACTATGCCAGAGTTATTCAAATTCCTACGCCGCGCTGGACGACCTATGACGCCAAATATTTTGGTGCAGTCATAGATCCCCGTGCGCCAAAAACCATTCAAGATCGCGCCTATTCGTCACCTATTTGGTACACCCCATGACAGCAGCAATAATCAATAAAAAATGGACCTTAAAATCCCGTCCAGAAACCACCGTTAGCGCAGAGCACTTTAATTTCGAGACTGAGACAGTCCGCGATTTAATCGATGGCGAATTTCTGGTTAAAAATCACTATCTGTCATTTGAACCGGCCCAGCGCGGCTGGCTCAACGATGTGCGTAGCTACGTGCCGCCCGTTGCCATTGGCGAGGCGATGCGCTCTATGGCGGTAGGCGAGGTTGTGGCCAGTAAGCACAGTGACTATCAGACAGGCGATCGAGTGCAGGGCGGTTTTGGCTGGCAGGAATATGCGATCAGTGATGGCACGGGCTTATTTCCTGTGTCGAAAATCCCCGCGGAGATGCCTATTGCTTATCCGCTGCATATTTATGGCCTTACCGGCCTTACCGCGTATTTCGGGCTACTGGATATAGGCAAACCCAAGGCGGGGGATACGGTTGTGATTTCAGGCGCCGCCGGTGCCACAGGCTCGACCGTGGGTCAAATAGCCAAACTTATGGGTTGTCGCGTTATTGGTATTGCCGGTGGTCAGGCCAAGTGTCAGTGGCTGATTGATGAACTTGGCTACAATGCAGTGATTGACTATAAATCAGAGTCGGTCGATGAGCGCATGAGAGAGCTGTGTAAAAACAGTATTGATGTGTTCTTTGATAATGTGGGTGGCGAGATTCTCGATGCGGCGCTGGTCAATCTGTCCAACCATGCACGGGTGGTTCTCTGTGGCGGTATTTCCAGTGGTTACCAAACTAAAGCTCTGCCGCCGGGGCCGAAAAATTATATGCAGTTGGTGATTCGCCGCTCTCATATGGAAGGCTTTATTGTTCTCGATCATGTGGCGCGTTATCCCGCGGCAATAGAGCAGTTAAGTCAGTGGGTTAATGAGGGCAAGATCAAAGTTAAAGAACATATATTAGACGGTATCGAAGAATGTCCGGCTGGTTTGGCGGGACTTTTTGCCGGGCAAAACTTCGGTAAGCAATTAGTAAAAATTTAATAAAAAAAATAAATTATTGAGAGGTACAAACATGGCCGGTCGGTTAGAAGGGAAAGTCATTGTGATTTTAGGCGCATCTGACGAACGCAGTATGGGTGCAGCTACAGCACATCGCTGCGCTGCCGAAGGTGCTAAATTAGTCTTAGCCGCCCGCAGACTGGATAAGGTCCAGGCCATCGCCGACAGTATTGGTGCTGTAGCAGTGGCATGCGATATTACCGACGAAGCGCAGCTTGCAGCTCTGGCAGATGCCGCTGTAGCCCATTACGGCAAACTCGATGGCGCAATTAATTTTGCCGGCATCGAAACTTCATCGGCGATTGCCGATATCAGCCGTGAAGTATTGCAGCAGAACTGCGATGTTCATCTGATAGGCACCACGCTGTTTATCAAGCATATGACTGCGCATATGACCGATGGCGGCTCTGTGGTGATAACCTCTTCCCAGACAGCTCTATTGGCGCCTCCCGGACTTGCGGCCTATGCGGGCACCAAGGCTGGGGCGGACCATATAGTGCGCATCGCGGCGGTTGAGTTCGGTGGACAGAATATCCGCGTTAACTCTCTGTCTCCAGGGTTTACCCCCAGCGCCATGACTGAGGGCTTTCTGGCTATGCCAGCCATTGAGCAGGCATTTTTGAATGAGATTCCGCTGGGTAAGTTGCCGAGCACTGAAGACATGGCTAATGCCGCGCTATGGCTGTTATCCGATGAGTGCTTTATGACCGGTCGAATCGTCGATATTTCCGGTGGCCAAACGCTGCGCCGTATACCTACCGCCACAGAGATGGGATTTTGAATTAGGCTTGATGGCTAGGGCCTAAGCTCTTGGTTTAAAAAGCTTTCGGTTTAAAAGGCTCTTGGTTTAAAAAGCTGTGAATCAAAAAAGCCGCTGCCTTCAGCGGCTTTTCTTCGCCACGGCTCTTCCTGCTGCATAGTCGTAAATTTTGCCACTGCCAAGGGCGTCCAAACCTTTAAGAAAGTCACCGCTGGCCATGGTGGCCGTTTCCGCTTCTAACTCTTTGTCCAGGCCTGTATCGAGAGACCCTTCCCAGGCAGCCTCCAAGCAGGCCTTAGTCCATCGCATCGATGCCGGTGAGCAGTGACGCAAACGGGCCAGCACGTGGTTGAGGTGGGCATCTAAGAGGTCAGTGGTGGCGAATGAGGCAGTCACCAGTCCAAACTCCGCAGCCTGCAAGCCGCTGATTGATTCGCCTAATAAAAGCATTTCCTGAGCCCGTCGAAAGGGCATAAGCCTTGCAGCTAACTGAGTGCCACCCCAGGCTGCCACAAAGCCTAGAGTTACCTCGGGAAAGCTAAAGCGAGCCTCATCAAGGCAGTAGAGGAAATCGCTGCGCAAGAGCAATTCAAGGCCGCCACCCAGTGCGCCGCCGCGAGCTATGCCAATGACTGGAATGGGCATTGAGGCAATCTGTCTGCCCAGCTTATGACCCATTTTTACCAGGCGTTGAAAATCATCGCGATCGAGGTCTTCAAGTCGGGGCCGCAGTTCAGTCACAGCGACAGCACCAGCATGAAAGCCTCGACCGCCTGCATCTATGACAACGGCACGGATAGCAGGGCTATCTTTGACAGTGTCGAGGGCTTCGCCCATGGCCTTGAGCATCGCCAGAGACATGCCGTAATTGTCTTGAGGATTGTTCTTGGTGAGTTTGAGGATGCCGTCAATATTATGGATCTCAAGTACAGTCTGTTGGTTGTCTTGCATGGCTGCTGGTCCTCTTGTTTTTTTTATCTTTAAAATCTATCCACGTATCAGAGATAGAATTTAAAGATAAAAAAAAGCGGTTGAACTGAGTTCAACCGCTTTTTAGTTACTGCTTAAATGTTCAGATACTTAGAACTCGTAACCTACGCTAACACCTATCTGACGGCGCGGAACCAGTTCTGCCCACGCGAAAGCACCAGCGTCATAGCGGCGACCTACACGGTTACCACCGTCGAGGATATCGGTACCATAAGCGCGTAACTTCAGCGTGCCATTGGCCATGTCTTTCAAGTAAGTTGCTGAAAGATCTAAGGTTTGGAAGCTCTCGATAGTGACTTCAGGACCGGTAGCCGGGTCATAAGTTGACCAGTCAGCCTGCGTATCGACATCATCTTTATGGCTAAAGCTAGCGTTGATGGTCAGTGATCCACCGGCTACGTTTGATGTGTGCTCAGCAACCAAACTCGCGGTTAACTCAGGAGCATATAGCAGGCGCGCTCGGTCTGAAATATCAGTGCCGTTGTAGTCAAAGCTATCGTAGTCGCCACTGAAGGTACCAATTGCTGCACGCAGGGTCAGCGCATCAGTTGGCATCAGTGCGGCTTCAATTTCGATACCGTCCATGCTGACTTCACCGGCGTTACGAACAAACGAGCAGGTTACACCCTGAGCGGCAGGATTTTCAGCAGTTCCTTTGCCACAAACTGGGTCGTTACCGTCGGTAATAACCGTGGTTTGCTTGTCTGAGTATTCAGCATTGAAGTAAGTGACATTGAGCTGCGAGTTGTCCGTTGGGTTGCTGCGCATACCGATTTCGAAGCTGGCCACTTCTTCCGATCCGAAAGGCGCCAGTTCTGAATCAGTGGATCCGCGGTTAAAGAAACCGCCGCTGCGGAAGCCAGTTGCATAAGAGGTATAGAGCATACCTTTCTCAAATTCGCGCTGCAGAACCACTCGGTAGGAGACATTATCATCTTCAAACTTAGGCGAACCTTCATTGAGGAGATTGTCGCTACTGTTAGCGATACGGTCAGCATTGCCTACGCCAACTATCCACGAACGTGAATTAAGATCTTTTTCTTCTTCAGTGTAACGGGCGCCCACTGTGAGCGACCAATCTTCAGAAAGATCATAGCTCATTTCACCAAACACGGCTGTAGTCGACAGGCTGTGGTAAGCGGTGAAAGGAACAACTGGACCTGAAGTGATGTAGGAGTCAGCTTCGAGCATGTAGACACCAGCAACAAAATTCATCGGCCCATCTAAATCAGAAATGTACTGAAGTTCGTGAGAGGTCTGCTTAAATTCCTGGTCTCTATCAACTGGGAAAAATACAGCTGCAGTACCCCAAGACGCTTCATGAACTTCTTCGGTATAGTCCATGATGCCCATAATATATTTGATCTGATAATTGTCAGCGTTATGGGTCACTTTTAATGTTGTATTCTCGCCCTCCAATGTCGCCGTGAGAGGCAGCAGCTGGGGAGATGTCTTCCAGTCATTCGCTTCTGACGCAACAGATCCGGCGCCCAGTGGGCTTGCTGATACAAACACGGTGTCTGGTGCAGTCGTGTTGTGATCATAGTCATCGTAGGTCAACACGGCTGAGGTGTTTTCGGAGAAATCATATTTAACCGACAGCGACATGGTCTGTGAATCTTTATAGTCACGTCGACCTTCTAAGGTCGTGTTATAGACGTGGGAGTCAGACTGCGTGTCGCTAACCGCTAGCTTAATGCCGCCATTCTCGCCCATAGGCATGTTAACCAGCGCTTTCAAAGCGGTCAGGCTTTCATCGCCTGAGACCGCTTCGAATTTGCCGCCCCACTCACCAGTTGGTTCAGTTCTCTGCACGTTGATCACACCACCAATCGTGTTGCGGCCAAACAGTGTGCCTTGAGGGCCGCGCAGGACTTCGACAGACTCGACATCAAAGAAGTCGAAGACACCGCCGGAGTTACTGGCTAAAAAGACGCCGTCAATGGCGACGCCGACAGTGGGTTCGATAGACTTTTCAATATCATCGTAGCTAAGGCCGCGAATAGAGGCACTCAGCGACTCTGAACCAACTGCCGTTTCATGAAGTTCAACATTGGGAACCAGTTTTCCGAGATCAAGAGAGCTAGTAATCGATCCTCTCTCAAGTTGACCTGGGGTTATAGCGGTAACGGCTACAGGAACATCTTGTATCGATTCTTGACGCTTACGCGCTGTCACGACAACTTCTTCGAGCATTGTCTCGCCAACAGCTACATTGGCATACAACGGTAACATGGATAAGGAAATCAGGGCTGGAAGCACCTGCTTCTTAAAGTTTTTCTGGTAATTCATGTATTTATCCCCTCAGGACATTATTCTAAGTTGTTCAAAGCAGATACTCTGTAACCCTTTACAGGCGGCATCTTTACACTTTCACTCCCTGCAAACAAAAAACAATCGGGACTGCTTTTTAATTTGACTTCGGTGAATATAAACCCCTGTCAGCCAAATTTCAACTAATTTCACTGATTTGATTGCCCCGCCTGACTGGCCTAAAAATGGGTGTCTTGACGCCCTGCCTGTAACCGCTTGATCGTCGAGCCGACCGATTACTGTAAAGCAGGTTTAGCGGGGCTTGCCGAAGAGGGTGGTTTGTTCTAATCAAATTACAAACAATATTGAATGTTTTTAAAATCTAAGGTACTTTGGCTCTAGTTTGATCCACCCAACTTAACCACTCCGATTAGCACTTTAAGGCCGACAATGCGATTACGTACCAAAAACCTAGCCGACTACGCCCAAGAAAAAGCCTTCAACACGCCTGAGGCAGTTGCTATCTATTTGGAAACGGGTGAACACATTACATTCGGGAGTATTTTTAAAGAGGCTATGGCCCTGGCTGCTTCGCTATCTAAACTCGGTTTAAACGCCGGTGATGTGATTAGCTTTCAACTTCCCAATTGGCGCGAAGCGGTAGCCATCGATATAGCGGCAGTGTGGTTGGGGTTGGTGGTCAATCCGGTGATACCGATATACCGAGATCACGAACTGGCCTTTATTCTCGCTGACAGCCGCTGTCGCTGTCTGTTTATTCCCGGCGTCTACCGCGGCTATGATTTCCCCGAGATGATTGAGCGACTGTCGCCCGAGCTGCCCGATCTGGCATATGTGATTACAGTGCGCGATCAAGAGCGCCGCGAGGGTGCCTCAGGCGATATGCTGCGCTATGAAAGCTTAGTTGAGCAACGCGGTGAGTCAGTGCCGGCAAAACAGCCGACCGATATGTCCGCCGTCAAAGTGGTTATGTACACCTCCGGTACCACCGGTCGTGCAAAAGCGGTTCGCCACTCGCACCAGTCACTGGCCCGCGCCATCGACAATGGAGTAGAGGGCTGGCATCTTGCTGACGGAGATGTGATGTTAATGCCATCTCCTGTGACCCATATCACAGGTTTTGCCAACGGCATTGAGCAGGCGTTTATCAGTGACTGTAAAACCGCCTTTATGGAGCGCTGGGATGTTGATCTGGCGGTTAGCTATATAGAGCGGGTGGGGGCCACAGGCTGTGTCAGTGCTACACCGTTTTTGCAAGAGTTGGTTGAGAAGGCCCGGCGCGATTCCTTGGCTCTACCAACATTGCGATTTTTCGCCTGCGGCGGTGCC
>Ga0209223_10003421_pt1 | contig 15144 bp, 7 predicted proteins | sample COG_06_FD_184750 | JGI IMG/M metagenome (GOLD analysis project Ga0209223, IMG submission 184750) | Pelagic Microbial community sample from North Sea - COGITO 998_met_06 (SPAdes) (version 2) | ecosystem: Environmental > Aquatic > Marine > Neritic zone/Coastal water | place: Helgoland, sampling...
AAAACTTGAACAAGAATATGAAAGACCTCCATCTGCTGAAGAGCTAGCGGAAGCATTGGAAGTTCCTGAAGATAAAATTAAAGAGAGCCTCAATGTATCGGGACGTCACGTATCTATGGATGCTCCATTAACTACCAATGAAGACGGTGGTACACTGATGGATGTAATGGCAAATAATGATGCGCCAAAAACAGATCAAAAACTAATGGCTGAATCTCTTCAGAAAGAAATAGAAAGATCTTTAAGCACTCTAACTGACAAAGAGAGAGAGATTATTCGTTTATTTTTTGGAATTGGAATGAATCACGGATTAACTTTAGAAGAAATCGGTGCGAAATTCAATCTAACAAGAGAGCGTGTTCGACAAATAAAAGAAAAGGCAATAAGACGCCTTCGTCACACCTCGAGAAATAAACTTTTAAAGTCCTATCTCGGATAAATTAAAATCACATTAAGCTGCCTTCTTGGCGGCTTTTTTTATTAGCAATAAACAAACTAAAAAAAATGGAAATGGAATTAGGCTATGAGAAAGGCTTGCAACTTCAACTGAAAAAAGAAAGAGCAGCTGTAAAGCTTCAAAGTAAGGTTGGTGAACTCCTCTACGAAAAAGGTATAGAATTGGTTCTATTTAGAAATCATTTGACAGATACAACGATATCAGAAATCATCAATCTTCACGAATACTCCAAAAAAGTAATCAACGAGCCCATAGACGTCTTTACGACATCGGAATTGGCAAGCACTCTATTGGAACTAGATTTGGTCCCTGCGAAAATGGATATTGGAAAATTGGCCAATGAATGGATTCAAGATCAATCGCAGTTTAATTCACAAAAAGATTTTCTTCTGAATAAACTTTCAGGAATAAAAGCCGAGCATGACAATGTAGAGCCACGAGATGTTGTATTGTATGGCTTTGGAAGAATAGGGCGCCTTGCTGCAAGAGAATTGATTAAACAAGCAGGAAAGGGACAACAGTTGAGACTAAGAGCAATTGTAACGAGAGGCAACGCAGAGTCAGATATTATTAAAAGAGCATCCTTGTTAAGGAATGATTCTGTTCATGGTGCGTTCAGAGGATCTGTTATTGAAGACGCAAAGAACAGCTCTATTATCATCAATGGACAACAAGTACATATGATTGGTGCTTCTAACCCTGAGGACATTGACTATACTTCTTATGGCATTAATAACGCCTTAGTTATCGATAATACTGGTGCCTTTACAAACAGAGAAGCGCTTTCAAGACATTTACAATCCAAGGGTGTTTCAAAAGTGTTATTGACCGCTCCTGGTAAAGAAATTCCAAACATTGTATATGGCATAAATCAAAAAGAACTTGACATTGAAAATGAAAACATCTTTTCTGCAGCCTCATGTACAACCAATGCCATTTCACCGGTTCTGAAGGTGGTTAATGATAAATATGGAATTGTTAAAGGGCATATTGAAACCGTACATGCCTATACCAATGATCAAAACCTATTAGATAATATGCACAAAAAACCTCGTAGAGGTCGATCTGCTGCCATTAATATGGTTATAACGTCTACAGGTGCAGGTAATGCCGTCACAAAAGTAATTCCTGACTTAAAAGACCGTCTTACAGCTAATGCCGTAAGAGTTCCTACGCCAAATGGATCTTTGGCGATTTTAAATCTAGAATTAGGCAAATCCGTTACTATTGAGGATATAAATAATACGGTACAAAATGAAGCACTAAATGGTGAACTTGTAAATCAAATTTATTTCTCTATTGATTCTGAACTCGTATCAAATGATATTATCGGAAATACGTGTTGTGCTGTATATGACTCAAAGGCCACTTTGGCATCTAAAGATGGTAAAAGTGTTGTATTGTACACTTGGTATGATAATGAGTATGGATATACAAAACAAGTGATAAGACTTGCGAAATACATCACAAAAGTTAGAAGAGCTATTTATTATTAATTAATTACTCTGCACCTGGCACCTCTGTTGAAAGGTATAGGTTAACTAAAGATATTATTAAAGCCAATATTGCAATAAATAATGCAGTAGAGCTTCGTTTGCTATGTCTATCTCCCATAATACTATAATGTACGCATATTTTATTAGTTTGTTTCGGGATGTCAAGGATATCTTGTATTTATACTTAAAACCAAATACAACTCAAATATTGGATTTGATCTAAAAACAAAATATATTTTACTTTTTTGAACAAAAAGGCACTCAGATTTTTAAATTGATTTAACTTTGTATTGTACAATTTAATAGAGATTATATGTCAGCTGATATTTTTGCAAAAATCAAAGAGAACAGAGGCCCTTTAGGTATTCACGCCGAAAAGTCTCATGGCTATTTCACATTCCCTAAACTTGAAGGCGAGATAAGTCCTCATATGACATTTAGAGGGCGAAAAATGTTGAATTGGTCCTTGAACAACTATTTGGGATTGGCAAACGACCCAGAAGTACGTCAATTAGATGCTGAAGTAGCTCAAGAGTATGGATTTTCTCATCCGATGGGAGCGAGAATGATGAGTGGTAATACAGATTTCCATGAACAACTTGAAAATGAGCTTTCAGATTTTGTTGAAAAAGAAGACACCATCTTATGTAATTTTGGATACCAAGCCGTTCTTTCTTGTATTGACGCTTTGGTCGACAGAAAAGATGTTATAGTTTATGATGCTGAATCCCACGCCTGTATTTTAGATGGGGTACGACTTCATATGGGTAAACGATATGTATTTAAGCACAATGACCTTGAAGATTGTGAAAAACAACTCATTCGTGCAGAAAAACTTGCAGAAGAAACAGGTGGAGCTATCCTAGTTATTACTGAAGGGGTCTTCGGAATGCGAGGTGATCAAGGTAAACTGAAGGAAATTGTTGCTTTAAAAGAAAAATATAATTTTAGACTCTTTGTAGATGATGCTCATGGTATAGGAACACTAGGAGCCAAGGGTGGCGGTACAGGACAAGAGCAAGGTTGTCAAGATGGTATCGATATTTATTTCGGGACATTTGCCAAATCGTTTGCACTCATTGGGGGTTTTATATCAAGTGATTCACAAGTCGTTGAATTTTTAAGATATAACATGAGATCTCAAATTTTTGCTAAGTCTCTTCCAATGACCCTTGTTAAAGGGGCATTGAAAAGATTAGAAATAATGAAAAGAGACACCTCACATAAAGATAAATTATGGGAGATTACCAATGCCTTAAAATCTGGATTAATTGAGAACGGTTTTGAAATAGGTCCTTCTGACTCATGTGTAACACCAGTTTATCTCAACGGTTCTATTCCCGAAGCTACCAACTTGATTTTTGATTTAAGAGAAAACTTTAACGTCTTTTGTTCAATGGTTGTATACCCTGTTGTTCCAAAAGGCATGATTATTTTGAGATTGATACCTACTGCTTCTCACAGTTTAGAAGATGTGCGTTACACTCTTGAATGTTTTTCGAAAATAGTAGGAAAGTTAAAAGCTGGAGATTATATGTCTGATGAAATTGCCCCAATCGAAAAAGAGTAATCTTTAGACATTTTCACCATTTTTTGTATTCTTTCTTTGTCAAACGTAAGTCGTTCAGTCTCGAAAATTGAACTACTCCTATCGTATATCTTTTTACATCCGGAAAAATGAATCCAATCAGGCCTAACATTCTTTAAAAAGAAATCCATGTTGTTTTCATTGAGTCCTCCCCCAGGTAAGATCTCAATTTTACCAGGTGCATATTCAATCATAGACTTCAGAGTCGTCATCCCTTTAATGACATTTGAGGCACATCCTGAGCTTAGAATTCTATTCACTCCCAATTCGGCTAAAACATTTACCGATGCTTTCCAATCTGGGGTATCATCAAAAGCTTTGTGAAAGGTTATGTCTAAATTAGGATAGTCCTTACGTACTGACTCAATGAACTTATAATTAATTCTGTGATCAGGTAAAAGGGCACCAATTACTATTCCATCTACTCCAATTGATGCAAAATATGAAATCTCTTTTTCAATCAACTCCAATTCTTCTTGAGAATAGATAAATCCTCCAATTCGAGGCCGGATTAAAACATGTGTTTTCAAACCAGAGTCAATAGCCAACTGAACGAGTGTGGCCGATGGTGTAACCCCTCCTGATTCTAAATTTTGGCATACCTCTACCCTGTCTATTTTGAGGTCTTTGGCAAGCGTAATAGCCTCCATAGTAGAAACACATAGTTCAATGCAAAGCATTTGAGAGAATAATAAGAGTTAACACAATCTATCATCTCAAAGATAAGACAAAATATGGGCAATCAAAATAGGGCCTAAAACATCCATTTTTAATTATATTTGTGACCCATCATATATATATGTCAGATAAGATAACGAAAACCAAAGAATCCATTGATTTCACCTCTTTTAAGAACCAAGTTCTCAAAGACTATAAATTGGCCTGCGAATCAAGAGAAGCCTCTCTTCTTGGAAGAAAAGAGGTTCTTACAGGTAAAGCCAAGTTTGGAATTTTCGGAGATGGAAAAGAATTGGCTCAAATTGCACTTTCAAAACAATTTAAAAATGGTGATTTTCGTTCTGGTTACTATAGAGATCAAACGATAATGCTCGCCATTGAGGAGCTCACTATTGAACAATATTTTTCTGGATTGTATGGCCACACTGATGTAGAAATAGAACCTCAATCTGCAGGGCGTCAAATGGGAGGACACTATGCTACGAGAAATTTAGATGACTCAGGAAACTGGAAAAACCTAATGACTCAAAAAAACAGTAGCTCGGATATATCTCCAACGGCAGGTCAAATGCCTCGACTTGTTGGTTTAGCTCAAGCCTCTAAAGTTTACAGAAGCAACAGCAATTTAAGTGGTCTTCAAAAATCGAAAAAATTCTCAGATAATGGAAATGAAGTGGCATTTGGAACTATAGGTGACGCTTCAACCTCGGAGGGACCATTTTGGGAATCGATTAACGCTGCCGGCGTAATGCAAATTCCTTTGGTAATGTCCGTTTGGGATGATGGCTACGGAATTTCAGTACCAAGAAAATATCAAACAACTAAAGGATCTATATCAGATGCTCTTGCAGGCATGCAACGAAGCGAAACTAAAGATGGATATGAAATATTTGTAACAAGGGGATGGGATTACCCTCACCTTTGCGAAACGTATGAAAAAGCCGTTAAGCTTGCTAGAGAAGAACATGTACCAGTTTTAATCCATGTAAAAGAAGTAAACCAGCCTCAAGGACATTCAACATCCGGATCTCACGAAAGGTATAAGAGCACTGAAAGACTTCAATGGGAAAAAGACTTTGATTGTATTGAAAAGTTTAAGGCATGGATCCTCGCATTTGATGCGAATGGAAATACTATTGCAAGCCTCAATGAATTAGAAAAAATTCAAACAGATGCCAAGCAAAAGGTAAGAGATGCGAAAAATAAATCTTGGAAACTGTACACAAAAGATATTCACATTGATTTAGTCGAAGCTTGTGCTCTATTAAAAAGCCTTTCTCAAATCAGTCCTCAAAAAATATTTATTGAAAAAGAAATTGAAGGGCTTGAAAAAGCCTACGAGCCAATAAGAAAGGACATTATTTCTACCGTAAGAAAAGTCCTTCGAATGGTAAGTACTGAAAATAATAATGAGAAGCAAGAACTTGCTAACTGGGTAAAATCAATATTGAATAACGCAAATAATCGTTACAGCTCACATTTATATTCAGAATCACAAGAAAGTGTTTTAAAAGCAGAGCACGTGCCTGCCACTTACAATGCTGACGCCAAAATGGAAGATGGCCGAATCATACTAAGAGAAAACTTTAAAAAACAACTTGAAAAGGTTCCTGAATTACTCATTTTTGGTGAAGATGCAGGTAAAATTGGCGGAGTCAATCAGTCTTTAGAGGGATTGCAAGAGCAATTTGGAGAAGAGAGGGTATTTGATACAGGGATTCGAGAATGTACCATCGTAGGCCAAGGTATTGGTATGGCTATGAGAGGACTAAGACCCATTGCTGAGATTCAATACCTGGACTACCTTCTCTACGCAATACAGGTACTTTCTGATGATCTTGCAACAGTTCAGTATCGTACCAAGGGTGGACAAAAAGCACCTTTAATTATTAGTACTAGAGGTCATCGCTTAGAGGGTATTTGGCACAGTGGTTCTCCTATGGGTGTTATTGTTAATGCACTTCGCGGAATAAACATCTGTGTACCAAGAAATATGACTAAAGCTGCAGGCTTTTACAATACTTTACTAATCTCTGATGAACCGGCTTTGGTTGTCGAACCTTTGAATGGTTACCGAACAAAAGAACCATTTCCAAATAACTTAGGGGATTTTAATGAGCCTTTAGGAGTTCCTGAACTTGTAAAAGAAGGAAAAGATATTACTCTGGTGTCATACGGGTCAACCTTTAACCTGTGTGAGATTGCAGAAAAGACGCTAAGTCAAATGGGCATCTCTATTGAATTAATCGATGTGCAAACACTCATCCCCTTTGACATCAATCATGCAATAAGTAAATCGATAGAGAAAACAAATAGACTTATAATTGTGGATGAAGATGTAAGTAGTGGAGCCACTGGTTACATGTTAGATAAGGTTTTGGTTGAGCAAAATGCCTTTTTTCATTTAGACTCTGCTCCTCAAACATTAAGTGCAAAAGACCATCGACCCGCGTACGGAACGGATGGAGATTATTTCTCAAAACCTAATGTGGATGATATCATTGAAGGGATTTATGAAATCATGCACGAAACGGACCCTTTAAGATACCCTAAGCTTTATTAAAATCAGTTGATTTTAACATCATAAGGCAGGCGCATTTGAATGCCTTTGAGGGCTTCTATCTTTTGAACGGTTATTCCAATTTCCTTTAGATATGGGTGATTCAGAATTGAATTGCTTTTTAAGTTGGCACCTTCTTCTTCTTCTATCATCTCAATAAAACTTTCTAGTTTATTCTCTTTTACCTTTGGGTAGTATATCAACTCCCCCCTCTTAGAACCAATCTTTTTCTTGGTGTAGGTTATGGCTTCATTCAATCCTCCTATCTCATCAACTAATCCATTTTCTAATGCGTCTTCTCCTGTCCATACGCGTCCTCTTGCTATTTTATGAACTTCTTCCACTTTCATTCCTCTACCATCAGCTACTCGTTTTAAAAACAACTGATAAATATTGTCCACTTCTTCCTGAGTTATTTGTAATTCTTCATCAGATAATTTCTTATTCAATGAGAAAACAGAATGTGAATTTGTACTTGCATAATCAAATTCGATTCCCAATTTATTTTCGAACATTTTACCTGTATATGGAATTACACCAAAAACACCTATTGATCCTGAAATGGTTGATGAGTTGGCAAAAATTCGAGATGCAGCTGTAGATACATAATAGCCTCCAGATGCGGCCAAATCCCCCATAGAAACAACTACGGGTTTAGACATATTCGTTAACGCAACCTCTCTCCATATTTCCTCACTTGCCAAAGCACTTCCTCCCGGACTATTCACCCGAAAAACAACGGCTTTAATATCATTGTTGTTTCTCACCTCTGAAAAATATTTACAAATCTCAGTACTAGACATCCCCGATCCATCAACTGAAATATCACCTTCTGCGATAATGACTGCAATATCAGGTTCTGCAACATTAGCAAGTTCTTGATTTTCGATGAAAATCTTTTTACAATACTTATTAAAGTCAAAAAAGACCAAATCTTTGACCTCTTTAACTCTCGTTTTCTTCATTAATATATCCTCGATTTCGTCTCTATACTTTATTCCATCAATTAATTTTAAAGACATGGCATCTTTTGCATTACGAACAAGTAGAGATTCAGCATACTCCGCTAAGCTATCTTTTCTTACTTTTCTTGACGTCGATACTTCTGACAAATAAACCGACCATATTGAGTTTAAATATCTTTCAACCTGAACCCTACTCGAATCACTCATACTTTTTCTAAAATAAGGCTCAACCGCACTTTTGAAATCATTGTCGGTGCCACGAATGACCTCTAATTCAACATCCAGTTTATCCAAAAGACCTTTCAGGAACACAACCTCTCCCCCTAGCCCTTTCCATTCAAAGACTGAATTCGGAAAAGCATAGGTTTCATTGGCTACTGAAGAAATATAATATGCTTTTTGACTCACATATTCTCCTGAATTATAAGCCAAAACAAACTTTCCACTTTTCTTGAATTTAGCTATTCCTTGCCTTAGCTCTTCGGCTGTAGCCATGCCACAATCAATATCTCCGATGTCAATAAACAGGCCTTTAACATTCTTGTCTTTCGATGCCTGATCAAGACCATAAAGGATATCAGATAAACCTATTTGAGCATTAAAACTAAAAGTCATGGGATCCAATTCAGTATTAGAAACTTCTCTTATAGGGCCATCCAATTTTAGATGTAAAATGGTATTTGGCTCAAGCTCTAAAGGTTCATCTGAAAACAAGGACAAAAAGCCAATCAATCCTAAAATGAAGATGATTGTAAAAATCAAACTACTAAGACCTATGGATAAAAAAATCGGCCAAAATAATTTTTTAAACCATGACTCTTTTTTTATTTCTTCAATTTCTGACATACAATTAGATTATTAAATATTTCTTTATAAGAAACGCGATAAATTCAGTCCTTTATTAAAGGGATTAAAATTCAAAGAAAACTTGATTTCTCTTCGATATGATTCGTATAGGTTACCCATGTTTTTACTTCTAATTAATGGGAAATACAACCCAAATACATCTCCAAATTCAATAGAAAGCCCTGCATTGTACATAAATTCTAATTTGAAATCATCCCACAAATAGTCATCATAAAATAATCCGTGATTTGAAAATAGCTTTATAAAATTTGGAAGGTATGGAAGCTCAGCTTTAACATTGCAAGAGCTTAGCCAATATTGAGTTGTCCCTACATTCGAAGTACTTGAAAATCCACCTTGATTATTATTTCTTTGTTGTGCCCAAAACGCGCCACCTGAGGCATTTCTTTCAAAATAATATTCTTCCAAAAACAAGTCTTGAATACCTCTTGTCCCACTCATAGATAATTGTAATTGATCATTATAATAATACGGTGATTCAAAAATAAAATTCTTTCCAGCATAGAACCTTACAAACACTTGTTTATCCATTCTCCGTATATATCTTAAAGATAAATCCAATTCTAATTCTCCTCTAAAAACACGTTCAAGTCCTTCTAAATCCTGATAATACGTTAATGCACCCTCCAAAGACCATTTAAAATCAGGACCACCTCCATTAATAAAGTGACGGGCCTTAATACCCAAATTGGTCTTGCTAAAGTCATCAAAAACATCATTACGCCATATTCCTTTAACCACCAATTGCTGATTGATACTGGATGTTCTATTTCTGTTGACAAAATCCATTCTGACATAAGGGGAAATTCCCAAATAATAAGAATCTTCATACCTTGAATTTGAAAACGACTTTATCGAAGTACCAAGCGTTATCTTTTTTGCGCTTGATGTTGGAAGCACCGTATAAGATAATTCCGAAATACCCGAGATCCGTTTTCCTCCAAAGCTGTAATGGGGTGCTACTAAATATTGAAGCCCACTTATAGGAGCACTATAATTATGAAATGCCACTCCAAGCATCAGCTTATCATAGGCATTACCCGCAATACTTGGGGCCCAAAAAACATTAGAATAATCGCTTTCATTATCTCCAGACAAAAACTCGAACTTAATTGGCTCCCATTTGTGAAACAAGTTTTTGGTATTCCATGTATTATTTTGTCTATTCAACTCTGGAATATCTTTACCCGCATCAATTCTAACGAGTGAAACATTATCTATATTAATATTATCCCAAATAATTTCCCGATTTCCCGGCTCAAGCCACATATCACCAATCACTTCATTTTCATGAGAAATAAGATTAACCTGAACAGGTCCGTCTACCTGACCTACATTTTTAACTTTTACATAAATCCCTTTTTCTTTACTTTCTGAATCAATGTGTGATTTAACTTTTTGAATCTTATAGTCAATATGATTGGTTGTTTGGATCAAATCATTAAAAAACCAATCAAGACTTTTACCTGTTTCACTGGTAAACAATTCCTTTAAATCTTCAGGTTGTGGATGCTTAAACTTCCATTTATTAAAGTACATATGCATAATTCGATCGAACTCCTCATCTCCGAGGTAATCTTTTAAATAGTAAAAAACCAAACCTGTTTTCTGATACATAATGATGCCATAGTTGGCAGAAGAAAAATCCTCAGAATGCGTCTCAATAGGCTGATCTAAACCTAAAGAAGAAACGGTTCTATATATGATATCCCCCATGTCATGGTAATCCAAATCATTTAAATGGAAACGACCATTAAGCGCCATGTCAGAAAGTCTCTTATTCCCTGGGTATTTCGTTTGAATGTAACGCACTTCATTTAAGGTGTTAAGCCCTTCATCCATCCATCCGTGTACCCTTTCATTGGAGCCCATGATTCCGTAAAACCAATTGTGGCCAACCTCATGAACAATAACAATTTCTAATTCTTCTTTAGAGGACGCGTTTCCAATTACGGTTATATTGGGGTATTCCATGCCTCCTCCTGCACTAATGGTTCCATCAACTGCAGTTACGTGACTGTATGGATAGTTCCCATTCCAAAGAGAATAGTAATACGTGCCGTCATTTAAATACTCTATGGCATGCTGCCAATATTTTGCGTTTTGAGGAACAAAAAGTGCCCAAGTATTTACAAGACTCCTTGTATTCGGCAATTCAATCTCGCCTTTCAATGCCACATAACGTTTATCGGCAAACCATGCAAAGTCATGAACCCTATCTTGAGTAAATCGAATCGTCTTCATTTTTAAATCAGATGTAGGAAACGGTGTTTTATTGTACTTCTCATTATCATTCACGATTGTACCTATACTCTTTTTGGTTTTTTCAGCCAATTGATTCATGAACTCTATTTCACTTTGTGTTTTTAAATCTCCCGTTGCACCTACAACATAGTTCGCAGGTAAAGTAATTGACACATCAAATGATCCATACTCTGAATAAAACTCACCTTGATTTAAGTACGATATTGGATTCCAACCATTTTTATCATAGACAGCGGGTTTCGGATACCACTGAGTAATTTGATATGATTGTCCAATATGCCCTAATCTTGAAATATCTCCAGAGGGGACTTTTACTCTAAAAGGGGTTTGAATATTTATTTGTGAACCAGGGTCTAGTGGCGTTGCTAATTCAATTAAACATATATCAGTTGATTCATATGGAAATTGAATTGACACTGGTTGATGGTCTATGGAGAAACTCACACTATCTATATACCCTCTATTCTTACTTTCTCCAAAATACAATTCATCGTCATTATTTCGATATAGCTGTTTCGCCAATTCAGACGTTTTATCTTTATAGGCATTCGGCCACAAATGGATGTATATCTTATTTAATGTATCAGGAGAATGGTTGATATAATCAAATGAAATATCTCCGTAAAGTACGTGGGATTTATCATCCAATGTTACATTGATATTATAATTTACTTCTTGTTGCCAATACTTTTGAGAAAAAGAGTAAAATGAGCAAGTGATAAAAAGGAATATAAAGGTTGAATATCGAATCATAGCATTTATTTAATAAAAAAAGGGCTGTATAAATACAGCCCTAAATGTAAAAAAATATATGACGTTTACTTAATAATTTTAGTAATCTTAGTGATTCCGTCAAGGTTTGTAACCTTTACCATGTATACTCCATAGCTCCAATCATCAGTTGATAAAGTCAATTTTTCATTTATTGAGGTATTGACTAATTCTCGACCGTGACAATCCATAACTGTCAATTCACAATCTTCTTGCATCCCAATGGAAACCGTCAGACTATTATTGAATGGATTAGGATAGACCGATACACTAGTGGCAAATTCATTGATACCCGAAGTGCTCTCAGGAACAAAACTTCCGATACCACATGGGAACAACTGATAACCTCCATCGTAAGGACTCGAATTGTCATACTGACCACCAACTCCTGTAACACTAAAATCGACCTGAGGCGCAGCCCCTCCAGGTATATCTGTATCAGAATCAATTCTTAAGGTATAAACATTTGTACCATCCGTTACATCGATATTATTAGATCCTGTCGGGAATGTAGAGATCGGATTCACAAAATTCACATTCTCAATAGTTATCCATTGTGATTCAGTACTTTCGTCAAGAGTAGTTACGATCGTTGGTGTTACCGTTGGTAAACCTGATTCTAAGGTCAAGATACTATCTGCTACGACTTGTGTTAATCCATTAAATTGACCAATCTTCCCAAGTACGGTGATTTTGTCTCCCTCATTAACAACATAATCACTTACGTCATCGAAGTTAAAGACATTAACCCCGTCATTATTATCATCAATAATGGTAAAGCTTATGCCTTCATTTCCATCAAAATCAATACAATGAACAATACCTACAATAGAAACTAATACGTCAGTAGAATCAGCAACGCCATTTGCTGCATTTGTTGTTACTTCTCCAATAGTATATGGAGAATAACCAAGTGTTTCTCCGAATAAGGCTATAACCACTGGATCTGGAGATGTATTCTCCAAAACAATAATCGTTCCCGACATTCCATTTGCAGCGTGTGAACCAACAGAACAGTCGTATTGATAAGTTCCAGCTGTATTAAACACATAAGAATATAACTCGATGTCTCCAGTTGGACTAGAAACAAAACTTTCGGGATTGTTGTATGGATCACCTGTTACTGTATTCGTTGCAAAATTCACATTGTGTGTTCCTCCATCGTTTACCCAATATACCGTATCACCAGCAGTAATTGTTAATGCCGATGGCGCATAATAAAAACTTCCCGCATTTACAACATGTGCACCAGCCTCACTCTCGGAAGAAACAGTTGCCACACCGGTTTGATTATTATTTATTGCAGAACCATTTAGACGAACGTAAATAGGTGTTGATTGCACTTCTCCGACAGGAAAGTCACCATCAATAACTACTGAGCCTAATGCGCCTGCTGTTGCAGGATCTGCATTCGGTCCTACCATAACAAAACCATATTGAACAATCAGACCCGCTGGTAACTCGGCTGCAGTAGCAGACACTGAAAACGTTCCTGACGCTGGTAAATCAAATGTTTTAGACCCATTGAAGACATCTGCAAAACCGTTATTTGGATCTAATGCTTTGATAAAGTACTTCGCTGAATATGCGGCATCTAAAGTATTCCCTACAACATTACCTCCGAAAGCCAAATCATTATCATTAGCGCCGGCTCCTGGTTCTATAAAAGTGATTGCCTCCATGTTTTTGTTACCCGCACCCGTAGTTTGATTTACCCAAAATCCATCGGTAGGATTTTCAGCGTAGGTATTGGTGTTTGGAAGTAGCTTAACATTGTTTATCGAAGGTGTAAAAATGGCACTTAATTCGGGTACACCCCAAGGTTGTCCAAAGACATAACCACCACCATTTTCAGGAAGCTCGAATACGTTCATATAACCATTCCAAGTTGCGTTCGCATCAAATACTGTTGTGTTAGCGTTCGCAGGAATTGTTAAAGAATTGGTAAATGCACCATTGGACTGCGTAGATATTTCAAACTCACCTGTAACATTGATAGTCATATCCTCTGTCAAGTAATTACCCGCAACATTAAATACCTCCTCAGCAGATGGTGTTCCTACAAAATGAGAAAATCCAGTTATTGTATCGGGCTGGCTAAATAAAACTGGGTCAGGATTCAAAATCTCACCTGTTAGAGCTACCGTATCATTATCTGCTCCAGCAGAGCTTAAAACGATTTCTCCATTATCAGGAGAAACAGCGACAGAGCCATTTAGTCGTACATAGACCATAGTTGCAGCGAGTTCTCCAGTCGTTTGCGTTAAAACAACGCTTGGTCCAAAACCGACTGAAGTACTTAATGATATCTCATAATCACCTGATACCGTTGCAGTAACATCCGCGGTCAGATTTGATCCTGAAATCTCGGTTGTTTGTTCATCAGAAGGTGAACCTACAAATTGAACGAAACCTGTTAATTCAGCAGGTGAAGCAGAAACAGTAGGATCGGTTCCAGCAGAAGCCCCTATCCATGATCCTGGATCATAAATATTATCACCAACATTAATAGGTTGCTGAGTGTGACTCGTACATCCGGAAACCTGAGTATCAGCCCAAACATTCCATTCAGACTCATCCCATGTTGGATTCGAAGCCGTTACAGATGCAATTCGTTCCGCACGCCCATCTTCAAATTCGTGACAAGTGTTAGTTCCATCTTCACCAGGCACACCGAAAATATCAATTGTATTATCCGCTGGATCGAAAATGGCAATTTGATCATCACCATTACTATCTGCAGCACCTCCTGTCCCAGCCTCGATGTCTGGAGCGAATCCATAAACTGCTTCGAACTCAGTAGCATTGGCTGCAACAATAATAAATGAATTGGCAGCTAAGCTTGAAACAGGAGTTAAATCCACCCCTGTCCCTTGTGGGCCTGCATTACCATTCGTCCACCTTCGCAACTCCCAATCTGTAAGATCAACTGCGGAACCGCTAACATTATAAATCTCTACAAAACGAGCTCCGGCATTATCATTCGGATCAGCCAATTCAGATATAATTAATTGACTAAAAGAATAACTGCTAAAAAAGAAGATCATTAGCAGTAAAAAAGTGTAATTTTTTTTCATGGTTTTTTTTTATTTTTAGTGAGTTAAAAATACAAAGGAAAATTAAAAGAATAACATAAATTTATAAACAAAAAAAGGCGCAGAAGCGCCTTTTTCTTATCATTAAAATGTAATTCTATCGAAATTAAGCCTTAGGCTCTTCTTTTCGTTCTGGTTTTGGCAATAAAACCTTTCTAGACAATTTCCATTTTCTAGTTCTAGGATCTTTACCAATCACCTTAAATTTCAACATTTCACCTTCTTTACAAACATCACTCATTCGTGCTGTTTTCTCCCAAGCAAACTCAGAAATGTGAATTAAACCATCTGTACCAGGTACGATTTCAACAAAACATCCGAAATCTTTTACCGATTTAACTTTCCCTTCATATTCTGTTTGGTCTTCCACTTGTGGCGGGAACGCGATTAGCTTCAGTTTCT
>Ga0209223_10003428_pt1 | contig 15129 bp, 17 predicted proteins | sample COG_06_FD_184750 | JGI IMG/M metagenome (GOLD analysis project Ga0209223, IMG submission 184750) | Pelagic Microbial community sample from North Sea - COGITO 998_met_06 (SPAdes) (version 2) | ecosystem: Environmental > Aquatic > Marine > Neritic zone/Coastal water | place: Helgoland, sampling...
TCATATCGCTTATGCCATTGATTAACGCGCTGTTGGTTGGTGATTCTTTTGCGTCAATCAACGTCTGATAATAGTTGTTATCTGCGCCGTAAGCAACGAACTTCTCGCGCTTGTCCTCGCTAATCTGAGGCGTTGTGTACTTGCCTAACTCTACTAAGCTGATGTTACTGCTCATATGATTACGAATTCGTTGTTAGATGGCTGTCCTGTGAACACATCTTCGTTGATGCTAAATTTAGGAAAGTCGGTTTGATCGGTAATAAAGGACTTTCCGCGAAAGCAAAGTTCAGAGCCGTCCATTACTTCGATGATGTAATTCTGCGCGTCCACCAGAAGCGGAGAAAATGTGTTTGTTATCGTCAAGTAGCCGTTCAAATATGTAGCTGCAAGGTTGAATGTGTGTGTCAGCTTATTCTGCTGCTCACTTGTAAACGTGACGTCTACATTTCCCGTCGGTTCAAATCTAGGAATGATCGTGAAGGTCTGCGATGCTGCTGATGTGGTTAAAATTACCATACACTATAAACGTAAAACTCAGATTTTGTTTCAAACAAAAAAGTAACCGATGTTATAACGTGTTTTAAATAACACGATTCCGTGTTTTAAATAACACGATATGATTCGAAATGTAGGTTGTGCGCATAAAAAAGGCCGCCCATTGAGCAGCCTCTTTTTTTAATATGTAGATAGATTAGCTAGTGACGATGGTCGTAACACCCAACGCTGTCAACTGATCTGCAATAGAAGTTCCTGTCGCAGGAATACAAAAGTTCGCAGGTATTTTCTCCGTTGCTGAAAACGTTAGAGTGTAACCATTCAAATCGCCCATTCCGCCACCTGTCGCGAAAGTTCCGCCCGTTACGTCACATCCGTGATCTAAGCCGCAAAGCAACAGATTTCCTTGATTGTCTTCAACCAAGATTTTCGGACGGCCATAACATAGTAACTTCAATTCCTTGTTTGCTTCCTTCGTCATCTTTTTCAAGGTGATGTTTAAAGCGGTCTCAAAGAAAGTAGTGCCGTTATCTCGGCTCGCATTAATTGTCTGCTCCAACGTGTTGGTTGTAGCCTTCAATTCATACTTATACGCTGTTAACGCTGTACCTAAAACGTCAATCACATCGGTATCTGTCGTATCGTATGTGATGCCTGAAACAGGTAGCGTGTCGTAGTTAAAAATGTAGATGTTATTGATGCCACCAATTGCATCTTTGCAAGGCTCTATTCGGCCTGCTGTAATATCGCAACTCATTGATTTTTATTTTTAAAAAAAAAAGGGCAAGCAAGCAATTGCTCACCTGCCCCAATTTAGGTTAGTATTAATTAAGAATAGAGTACAATGTCCTGTACGACTCCGTACGTTGCACCTTGAAAAAAGCGAGCAATGAATCTGAAGTTGTTTGATCCGTCAAGATCAGCCATATCAAGTAATCTTACTTCCTGAGACGCGCTAAGTAATGACGTTCCGAAGAAAAGGTTGCTGGTTTGAGCAGCTACCATTTTGTTGGCGGTCATTCCTTCTGCAACGAATACAGGTACTCCATTGAAGAATAGGTCAATTAAACGCTGATTTGATCCTCTGTTCTCGTAACCTGCTCCACCTACTCCAGCAGCAGCGTATCCAGCCAAATGCTCAACGTATGCCTTATAGACATTTTGCGAAACATATAATTTTAGATCCTCCTTGCCGTAAACTGCTGGTGGAATGTTTGCGACTACAAGCGCCATTTGAGCCGCAACGTTAGCGGGTGTGATAGCAACAGCGACGATATCTTGCGCTGCTGGAAGTGCAGCGTCAGCAGCAAGCTGAACTACCAATCCATCAAACTCGCCTTGATTGGCGGCAACACCCGACCAGATTGTCTGCTCAATTTTCTGAGCAACCTTTGATCCGATGTGTCCGATCATATAATCAGCTAATGTTGAAGGAACATCGCCTTGATTTGCGCCCATTGTTGCGACCTGCCAAGTAGATACGAAGTCTTTTTTGCAAAGTTGAAGGTTTACTTGAGCCTCTTCGACTGTCAAGATTCGCTCAGTCAAATCAACAGTAGATGTCGGGGTAAAGTCGCAGGTAGCGTCTTTGACGATAGCGTCAACGTCGATGCGTTGTATTACTTCTTTCTGAAGAACATTCGGTCGAACCGTGATGCCTCCGTTTTCAATTGTTGACGCGCTTAATAAAGCTGCGCTGATGTATTCACCAGCAAACTCGCCAGCGTATGTAGTCGTTATGTTAGTAGTTGTAGCCATTTTTATTTTTGGATTTTAGCTATTTTGCTCAAAACTCTGGTTTCAGTCGTTCCGAACTTTGTTGAATTAAACTTGAATGATTTCTTTGATTCCTTTTCAGGATTCGGCTTGATTGCCTTTGCTGCTGGCATATCGTCAGACGATAGAGCAACCTCTTCTTTTACTTCTTCTTTTTGTGTCGCAGAAAGCATCGACTTTATCTCACCAATAGCAGCTTCGAAGTCTTCCTTCGTAACATAACTTGGCTCTTCGCTTGCCTCAACTTCAACCTCTGAAGTTTCAACAGCCTCTTCTTCAGCAACGGCTTCTTCTTCCATCGCTTTGACTTCGCTGATTACGCCGTCTTCAGCGACAATCAACTTCATAGATTCTGGCAATTCGTACTCACCGATTGGAAGCGGAACTTGACCATCTTCCGTAACGATGAAAACTGATGCCCCTGTCTCGAAAGCATCCGCTTCGATCACAGTTCCATTTTCAAGTGTCATTCGCTCAAGCTGGATTTCCATTTTGAGGAGCGTCTTGATTTTGTTAATTACAGTTTTTTCCATATTCAATAAACGTTTATTTTATAAAGTGTTACATTTTCAACTTCCACAAGCCTCGCAATCCTCGTCAAGGCTGCATTCTTGTGGTTTTATTTTTGTTCTTCTGTCAAGGTCTTGGGCCGCTTTCATCATCTCTTCAAATGCGTTGCCTTCTTCGGTTATGTTTGCCATTTATATTCCTTCGTTATTAAATTCGTATCTCCAAGCGTTGAATGCTGAAGCTGATTCAAACATTGTGACTTTTGCGGAATCAATCGAAACCGTGCTTTCAATTCCAACGTGTTCGGTTGTGCTTTCGTCCTCGTTGAAGTAAATGAAATTCCAAGTTATCGCTGTATCTGCGACCTCGTAGGTATTGTCTGTTATGTATCCGTAATGTGTCATATTAATGTGGAAATATGTATGGTGTGACAAAGTTTGAAAGCGTCAAGTTATTTGAACCTGCGCTTCCGCTATTTGGAATTGTCGTTGTGCCGTCTACCACATTAAACTTATACCAATAATCGGGCGTTGTTCCAAAAACAGCAACAGGGTCTGCCCCGTCACCCCCATTATAAAGGGCTTGTGCTTGCGCAACGCTTCCCGTTGTTTGGGTAACAATTACGTCATCCATACCTAAATCCGAATGAAAATCATTATTTGACCCTCTGTAAAAGACACAATTAACCCTAACCCCATTCTGCGCTCCTGATGCTCCTCCATCTCCGTAATCTACACCATCGAAGACAAGATGAACATCTGTGCCTACATTATACATGTAAAGATGATGCCAATCTCCGTCATCCCAAGTTCCCAACGCTGTATCACTCCAATCTTGTCTTGTATTAGTAGCCCCTGACGAATACCTAATATAAGGTGTTGACCCTTGTCTAATATACCAATAATATTGGCTGCTTGAGGCTAAAGATAATATCATACTTGTAGCATTACTGCTACCTGATCCTTTAAACCAAAATGATACCACCCAATCTGTTGACGAACTAATAGTTATGAGAGATGCAGTAGTTCCCTCATCATTAACACCATCGGGGAATATAGCATTACCAAAGTCATACGCCGTTGATAAAAGCGGAGTAGTGCCAAGATATGCTTGGCTAACTGCCGCGCTTCCAACCTTTAAAGTCGATGTATCTATTGCCCCTAATTTAATCGCCATCTATGCTATGATATAAAGTGTCGTTGCGTTCGGCGTTGTGATCGCGTCATATTCCGCTTGCGTCAAACTCATAATGTTGGTAATTGCATCTGCTCCCGTAACCGCTGATGGATCAGATGGTAGATATGCCGCGTCATTTGTCAGCGTTGAAACGTTGTCGCTTGGCTGCGTTGATGTTGCCCCCAATGCCGCGCCACTTGTAACTGTTGCAACGGCAACTGAATTTACTTGACCTGTTAAATTACCGCTTAATATGGTCGCTGTTGAGTCTTGATTGGATGTTGCTCCAAGTGCTGCTCCTGACGTTACTGTGGCAACTGCTACTGAATTAACTGTGCCTGTAAGGTCTCCGCTTAATATTGTAGCGTTTGAATCTTGATTTGATGTTGCGCCTAAAGCTGCGCCTGATGTTACTGTGGCAACCGCCACGCTGTTGACTTGACCTGTTAAATCGCCTGCTAAAATTGTCGCTGTTGAATCTTGATTTGCCGTAGCTGCTAATCCTGCTCCGTTGTTAAATGTGTTCCAATCAGTTGAAGTTAAGTACCCATCTACTGACGTTGTTGCTTGTGTTATTGTCAAGTCAGGGGTTGTAGTGCCGCTTGTAACCGATAAAGGTGCGTTAGTTGTCACTTCAGTTACTGTTCCACTACCACCACCACCTGATGCGCTAATTTCAATGTCATTACCGACAGTATTGAATGTGATGTTTGTACCCTCTGAGATTGTTACGTCTCCTGTTAAAGTGTTGAATGTGTCTACACCACCACCACCACCACCAGCGTATTCTGGAATATTTAGCGTGTCACCTACCAATGTAGCTGCACCTGATGTGCCTGTGGTAGTTAAGGTAATGTCTCCTTGCTTTGCATCTAACGCTGTTTGCGTTGCCGTGCTGATTGGCTTATCCGCATCGCTGGTGTTGTCTACGTTTGCAAGTCCAACATCTGACTTTGTATAGTCACCGCTTTGAGCAGTTACTGCTCCTGTCCTTCCGAATACAGAATCAACAGCGTTAACCTCCGCGCCTGTCGATATACCTGACAGCTTGGTTTGCTCGGCATCAGTAAACGCGTTTGTGTTTGCATTGTTTTCGTATGCTGTTTTTATCTCCGCATCCGTTGGGTTTACCTCTGCTCCAGCTTCAACTCCTAGCAGCTTGGTCTGTTCTGAATCGCTAAACTCATTCGTGTTCGCGTTGCTTTCGTATGCTGTTTTAACATCGGCTGCTGTTTTCGCGTTTCCAATAGATGCTTCAAGTTCTGCGAAGCTGTGTATGCCGACTCTTTCTGTTGCCATTAGTTGACTGTTAGGTAAATTTCGTTGTTCGAAGTGACGTAAATGAAGTCATCCGTTGTCACATATATGTAGTTTATCGTTACAGGCGGTGTTCCTGTTATGTTTCCAATGCCCTGCGCCCAAAGCGAGCCATCGCAGCACCTAATTGAATATGTGTTGTTTGGGCATAAACAGCCTCTTCGACCACCGCGCCTAGAAGATGTGGCGTTGTAATAGCGTAATTTGTCTTTACGCATTGGAAATGATGTCTTTTATCGCGTCAATTAAAGCATCCTCTTCGTTTATCTCTGCCGCTTTCATCTCCGTCTTGTCGGCGAAGTAGCCTTCGATGCTGAAACCTTTAACCTTTCCTGTCTTCACAAAATCATTCCATACCTCATCGTTGTCAACTTTGACGCTAACCATCCAAGTGCCAACGGGCATAGATAGGTCGTAGTGCGCTGACTTGTCTTTTTCTGAATGGTCGACAATCCACGATTCTACAACCGTCAAGTCGTTTAATTTCATCGCGTGTTCCAGCGTACTTTTGCCTTGATTCCCTTGCTTCAAGAATAACTGAGATGCCCTTGCGATCGTGTCTTTTGAAAAGTAAACATAGAACTCATCATCGCCGTTCTTCCTGAAAATCGTTCGATTTGGAATGAGCGCCGCGCCCATCAATATTCGCTTCTGCTGATCCACTTCTGCCAGCTTGATTTCTTGATCCTTGCTTAAGGCAATAAAGTCTGATTCAATTGCTGGCGACTCGACGATGCTGATAGCGTTTACTCCAGCATCAATACTGTCCTCGTCAAGGATTAATTCGATGATCTTCATAGCTAATAAACGTAATTTTTTGGTTTTGTTTTTATCAAAATGACGACTTGTCCCTGCTGTTTCGGTCAAGGCTTTGCTGACTTGTTACATCGTTTGCTACAACATACGCTTTAATTGGCTCCTGATTCTGATTTGCAATACTTCCAGCCACTTGATTGAATCCGCTTGTTCCTACGGTGTTAAATTGTGGCGCACCTCCTCCGCCTACTGATGGTGTTGATGCTCCTCCGCCACCGACTGATGGAGATGAAACTGCGCCACCTCCTCCACCGTCAAATGTCTGCGCTGAGATCACTGCAATTTGCGCGGCGCCTGCCGCAACGGCAACCCCTGCCGCAATAGGCGCAAGGATAGGGCCAACGTAAGGAACTCCCGCGACTGACTTATAGGCGGAGATTGCCGCGTTTGCCGTTGATATTACCGCCTCTGAAATCGCAATGCCTTTTGCAATTTGAAAACCTTTTTTTGCGGTGATTAATCCGTGATCAACGAGAGCGTCATTCATCATCATTAAAGATGTTGTAGCCGACTGTGCAACGTCAAGACTTGCTTGCGTTGCTTCAATTTTATCTTGTCTGACTTGTTCAGCTTTGGCTATCGCATCATCGGCGGCAGCCTCTTCGTATTTCTTTTTAATGTTTGCTTCTTGTATAGCTAAATCTTCCTCTAGTTTAATTTTGTCAGCACCATATATTTCAGCCAACTCAATTAAGCTAAAATATTGGTCTCGTACTGACCTTAATTCTAATTCTTGAAATGACAAAGTTTTCTGAAAATTAGCTTCATCTAAATCTTCAATTTCTTTGAAATATTCTTTTTTCTCATCTTCTTGCGCTTCGTTTTGCGCTTGTATTGCATCTAATTCACGATGCAATCGTCCCATACGTTTCTGATAGTTTTTTTCTGCTTCTGCAGCTGCTATTTCATTAAGATTATTCCACCATTCTTGAAATGCTTCTTCGCTTTCTTTCAAAGCATCTTCTGCATCTTTATTAGCTTGCTCTCTTAAGGCTTTCTGTTCGGCATACAAAGAACGCTCTGCCGCTTGCTGTTCAGATTTTACACCAGTAATTCTTTCTTCAATATCCAGTAATTCATTACGTAAGTTTAAAATTTCAACTTCTCTTTCAAATGAGTAAGTTAAATTATTTTGTAAAAATTCAACGTTTGCTATTCTAAGATTTACAACTTCTTTTTCTTTTTTAATTGACTCATCTAGCTGAATTGCTAGCTCGTCATTTGCTGCAAATCTTTCTTCAAATGTTAGTGTAGAGTCATCGCGTATTTGCCTTTGCAGTTCAGCTTCTTGCTGATTTAATAGTTGAAGCTTTCTTTGCTTAACTTCAAGCAATACTAACTTTTTATTATTTGCCGTAATCTGCTTACCTATTCTTTCTAATTCTTCTGTATATTCACGACCAGCTTTTGTTCCGTTAACCAATCCATCAACTAACTTTAATGTTTGAGTTGGGTCAATAATAGCTAATGTAGATAACCAATCTCGCCACGTTGAACTTTGTACCGCTTCAGATTCAGCGATTGTGTTTGTAAATCTTGAAAACGCAACATCTAAACTATTCATTGTGTTTTCAGTAGCATCTGCAATCTTTTGATTTTTACGAAAAGCATCACCTAACTTAGCTAATCCAGCTATCGCAAGACCAATTCCAAGACCTTTTATAGCATCACCAACCTTTAATAGTTTTTCACCAAAACCACCACTTTCTTTTTTGGTTTCTTTAACGGTTTTGGTAGTCTTTTTTAACTCAGTATTTAACTGATTAATATCACCGCTATCAACATCAACCTCAATCTCAACTACTTTTTTTATTGTTTCAGCCATTGTCTTGTAGTTTGAAGTAGTTCTTAAATTCGGTTAAATTCTGAGGCACTTTGTATTTGCCTTTTGCCATCTGCGTAAGCTGGCCGCCATCGTGCCAATCATCGCTCTTGAGTAATTCTATAATGTCTTTTATCATTAGTCTACAAGTGTTAAAAGTTCAAAGTTTGCTTCGCCTGTTGTCAGGTTTAAACGCATATTATTTATGGTGTATCTATTTGTGCGAATTATCAGCACATCATTTACTTTTATTTCAAGCATCAAATGCAATGGCAAAATTGCGCGAAGCATAGTTCGCCTCATCGATAAATCGTAAAGTTCTGATATCCAATCTTCCCAAAAGTATTTGTATATACTTGGGCTGGTGGGCGTGTCGGTGACTAGCGTGAACGGATTAACTTCTGCGCCAAAGTTTAAGCTGTTCGTAAAGCTGCTCCCCATTCCGTTATATTGAAAACAAACATTGTATCTATTAAAAGCGTTTGCTCCACTTGTGACTTCTGATGTGTAAAAATTCCTAAACGAAAATAGCGTTTCATCGTCGGGCAACAAATCCTGAACCCCTGCCTTATAAAACATAACAGGCGCGCCGCCTATTGTTGAAAGGTCTTTATCAATGTAATGGCAAACCATCAGCTTGCTGAGTATTTCGTTGTTTGATGTTTCAGGCGCAAAATTCGTTAGGCGTGACCACGAAGGATTTTCAAAAATAGTTGTCAACTCAAAATTATTTGAACTGATGGCATCTCCATAAGCGTCTCTAATTTCTGTAACTGAATCGCCATAGCCAATGCCGCCGTTTTGTTGTGAAAAATTTTGACCAATCACAGATTCGGTTGGTTGGTATGCGAATTTTAGCTGCTTAAATAGTTCGGCAGGTTGCACTTCCACGTTGTCCAGATCAACGTGTTTAGTTATATCAACATCATTTCCTAACGCCTTCCAATCGTCAAAAGTTTCAACCTGAAACGTTGTCGAATCTATCGGTAATATAATTAGGTTGAACATTTTTATGATGCCACTTAACCATTCGAATATATTTTGGTCAGGAATCCCACCCTCAACCGTAAGCGTTTCGCCTGTCAAGCTATCCGTATATGAATGATTGAAATAACGAAACTCGCAAGTGGACGATGTGTCTAATTCAACCAATTCGTCTTGGTATATAAAATTGAATTGAGACGTTGCGCTTGCAATTGTCCAATTGAATTTCTCAGGAAAATTGGATTTGACGTAAAACTTAATTTGTCTTTGTGCGGCAGAGTCGGGAAATGAAAACTCAATAACGCCTTCTCGTCCTTCGGGAAAATATACTATTTGAAAGACGCTGCTTGATATAATGTCGTAAGCCACTAGCTTCAGCTTTGGTGTTGGCAAACTATCATTAACTTGATCAATTATACTTTGCTGAACAGTTAACGCAACTGTAACTGTTTTTGTACCTGAGTTTGCAGGAACAGTCAAAACGCCTGTGGTTGGATTATACTGAGTGCTTCCACTTTGCGGAGATACTTGAGTACCATTAATGATTTGGGTGTACTCCATTGTGTAATGATCACCAAATCCTTCAGCGCGATTACTCCAAACAAATAAATCTTGCCAAGCGTCCTTTGACCAAAAACCTCCCGTAAAAGAAATTGAATATTTATTCTCAATTTCAGTCAAAATTCTATCCGCTTTTAGCGCAGGCTTTAATTCGTACATAAGGCCGCCCTGTGAAGCGTATTGATACTTTGCCGTCACCAACTCATTCGCAGCATTCAACGCTACTGAAATGTAAACTTTAAAATCACATTGAGGCACATCTGAAAATTGCCAAGCAATAGCCTGCGCGGCGGTGATTGATCGAGTAACTTGAATAGATAAAACATCATTACCCGTTCCGCTATCCTGCGTTCCATCTAAATACGCAAAACCATCATAAGCGTCGTATGCTTTGATAGTCCAATCGACAGCTTGGTTTGCAACAACAATGTAAATCAAAAATGTATCAGCACCGCCCCCTGTGTTTCCATCTTGAATAAACCAATTGTTCGCGAAATCATAATTTTCGTGTTCGGTGTTTACCTCATAAGCTTGTAACGTACGATCGTTGTTTACGCCTACCGATGACTTATATGGATTGTTGTTTATTGAATTGTAAATTCCGTTGCCTCTGCCTTGCAAATTCCAATTCCTTTGCGACGTTGCCATTGGTATTATGTGATCTGTGCCAACCGTACCTTTTATCGCGTCTGAAAAATCATTATAGCCCATATGCGCGCCTGAAACGCTACCTAGCTGTGATAGAGTGTCTTTTCCAAAAAAATCAGAAAGATTTGTGATTTGGCTAAAAAAAGCTACTTCGTAATAATCAACACTTCCGTTTTTTAATACAGCCCTGTTGAGCCACATATATCCAAATCGGAATGGTAAGGTGTTTATGTCAATTCTTGCGGCCTTCTTTGTTGCAGGGTTGAATCCTGTTGCAATGCTTTCATCGTACCAATGCGACATCGCAATATTATTATTCTTGCTCGCAGGAATCGTGAACGATTGCGTGTAATCGGTAAAGACTTTATCCAATTCACGGAAGTCTTTAATCGTTCGATTGATCTCAATCGATTCGTCTGTGAATAAATCCAGACGCTGGTCATCAATATAAACTTCAACAATTAACCTCATAGGTGTTTTCTCTTATCTTATCTTCTCTTATCTTCTCTTATGGCATTGCGATGGCAATGCGAGCGCAATGCGAGCGCATACTTTTATTTGCAACTACCTCATTTATACGACGTTATTCAATTCGTTATAAGCAAAGTCAAACGTCAAGCTGTAGTTTATAAGATTATCGTTCACAGATTTCTTTAAGTCAACTTGGTTGGTTTGAATCGTTACAGGGGTGAAAACGTCGTCAATAATTAGCACGATGCTTTCGCTTAAAAGAATTTCCTCAAGTAGTTGGCTAAACGACTCATTTACAAACCCTGTATTGACGATAATAGATTTAGATCCGTTGACGTTGTATCTCTGCTTTTGTGCAGCATTGACGCTGTAAGTGTATTCGTTATTGACAACCTCACCTATGTTTCGCTGAAACTTGCTTTCCGTTGTTACCATCTGGCTCATTGACTTCTTAATGAAGCTGAATGAATCCCAAAAACCGAACTTGTTTACAAACAAGCAATCGACCACGTTGTATTTTGGCTCGCATACAATTTCATATCTAAGCACAGATTGATCGTTGACTGCGGCAATAGTATTTTCGCCTGTGAATCTTGGGATGTTATCGCCGATTAGATACCAAGCTAATTGCTCCTGAGTTGTAGATAATTCCAACAAGTATCCTTGCAGATACGTTGACAGGCCGCTGATGTCTAGTTGTATTTGAGTAGCTGACGCACCAATAACTGTTAATTCCTCATCGAAGCTTGGATATATAGTTCCGCCTCCTGCGTCAAAACCAATTCCAAGTATGTTGATAACATCGTTGACTGCGGCATCATTAGCAACTATCAACGTTAAGTCTTGGCCTGCTGTTACGCTAAATTCGCTTTGAGATGTGAATGTAATTGAAACCGATACCGTTGTTGTTTGCGGGCTTCCTGCGTCGTTTCTGTTTATAAAGTGACCGACTCGCAAATAGTCTTTACCTGTCACAAAATTAGAGCAAAGGTTCTTTTTGCCTAACGGTAAATATGTTACTGAATATTCCACTTGTTCAATCGCAAAGTCGGACGGCATAATCTCAATGTCGTAGACGTTTGTAATCGGCGTATAGTCATCGTTTGTTCTTGTCAGCCAATTTGTGCCTGCCCCCCATTTAATCCGACCGAAAGTTTTGATGTCAGGATTATTACGATCGAACTCACCCGTGAATATTGGCAGAATTGTGTAGCTGTCTTGGCCCATTTGCCGATAGCAATTTGTTGCCATTATTGTAACATCTGTTCCTTTTGCAACCGCAGGTGACCAATCAGGTGTGCCGTAGTTTCCCGTCGCTCCTGTTGTCGGTAAGAAGTTTACGCCATCTTTGAATCCGCTATAACCAAAGTTTGCAGTATGGTAAATATCAAGTGTTTCGGTTGTCCCTCCTGAATCAACTACCTCCTTGTCAATTTCCACAAATAAAACTTCATTCGCTTCCGCGTGATTGTCTGCTCTGACTTTTGCCGCGTAACTTAATGCAACCGTTGTATTTGAGATGCAATATGCTTTGTCGATAGACGCCCCCAAATCGAATGTAATGGATGTGGCGTTAAATGAAAGTACAGTTGCATACCAAACGCTTGCCGAAAAACTTGCATTACAAGGCGTTGCGGCTATACCTGTAAACGCAGGCGTTTGAATTGTAAACTTATCGCCTACCTTCAGGTTACAGAAAGTTGTTGTGTCTACTGTTGTCGTAATCTCTGATCCATTGTCATTACTATTAAGGCTTGCGTTTGTGGCGATGTCGTAATTAACTCCAATGATTCGATCAGTTACGTTGTGCTGAATATAGTCAGAGGCAAGCGGTGCTATATCAAACACAATTATGCCATCAACAGCGTTGCTCTTTGAAAGCGTGTAAGTTTTTAATGTCGTGCCTGCTAAAGCCGCAGAGCGATTTCCGTTCTTAATTCTCACAGTTAAAGACGCGCTTGTAATTGTCTCCCCTGTCGTTGGAACGCAGTTGATAAAGAACGGTGATCTCGTTCTTACAGGTCTATGATTTTTGAGTGCGGTTGGCATCGATTGTGTCTATTTGTGATTCAATATAATCTATATTATCTTGCGCAATGGCTTCTTGAAGCTGACTGAATAGTTTTTCCTCTTGGCTTTCGTAAGCATCTGTGAAGAAGTTGGTTGGTTTTAATCCGCGCTTCTTGATGTTTCGGCTAATGACAAACGCCAAACCTTTCACTCGTGACTCAGTCATTTTCAAAAACTGACCTTTCTTGCCTTCTCTGGTGTCGCGCATTTTTAATGGCTTCTTGCGAATCCACTTCATTATTGATTGTTGACCTTCTCTACTAACTCCTGTGCCTGCTTTTCTTCCTTTATCTACATTGAATCCATACTCCAACATCTTGAATATGATAAATCCTTTGCTGAACCTACCATCTTTGGTCTTGGTCTTAAGTTCAGATGTGATTGACTTTCGAAGATTACCAGAAGCATCAATGCGCTTCTTATAGCTTTTACCTCTTGAGTTTTTGGCCGTGTATGTTTTGCCTACGTTGATCTTCGCTAATCGAACTACGTTGTCCGCGAAGTCAGCTAGAACTTTATCTCTATTGCCTTTAACCCTGCCAGCCATCAGATACAGATTTCGGTATTAGGAACGTCGATTGATATGTCAATGGCCCAGCCAGCAAGTAGGTTTTCAAACCTATCTTGAAATGGTGTTGCCGTGATTGTTTCGTTGATTTGGAAGTTATTACTAAACGCATCTCCTCTCCGCAGCTGTTCAACCAACCTGTTGCAAACCTGAAGCTGAGTGTTGTATATATCTTGGAGATTGTTCATACCATAGAACGGTTGTGCTTCACTTCTGAGTTGGTCTTTATTGATATCGACGACATCCATACAGATAACTGTGAAGTTCATTGTCATCGTCGAGCCATTTAAGGCCGTATCTCCCACGATAATATGCGACAACGGGAAAATGCTCTGCTTCGCCAAATCACTCTCTGAAACCTCGCCTATTGTGACCACGTTGACGTTGTTGTCTGCTATCAATAAATCGTGTAACTTCTGCGTAACTGTGTAAAATTGCCTCATCTTTTCTTGCGCTTTATTTCGTTGCTTTCAATTTCGTTTTTCTGCTTGTCAAATGTCAGTTTAAGCAGACATTGATGGAGATCCAGCTTTGTGACTTCATTAATTCTAAGGATGTTTCCATCTGCGAGATGAACGATTGATTGATACCATCCCCATCGTTGTCCAAATTGTGATCGCTCTCCGTGTTCGTTGTCGTCAATTCCTCCCGAAAAGAGTCCTTCATACTGATTAACAACTCGCTTCCTAAATTCCAAAAAAAAAGCATTGCACCAAGTGCCGTTTCTAAATCGCAATCAAGGAAGAACTCAGCGTATTTATCTGATCCCTCGTAATCTTCGATCAGATAGGTTTCCTTTACCTTAAGCGTGATAGGTCTGTAAAGAACAGCCATTGCCTTGTGATAGGTAGTTGGTGACTTCATATAGTTCTCAAGGTCTACATACTCACCCAAGCTGATGTCATCCAGCTTCGGAATGAATCCAAACTCTGTGTCACCAATCTTAATTTTGTTTCTGAATGTTGGCTTCTCACCGAACACATCTTGCAGCATCTGAACCACAACATCGTATTGCGTCAGGCTAAGTTTTTGCAGTTCGTCATAACTGACATTGCAGAATATGCTGACCATCTTCATCGTTACGAACTCGCTATCCTCTGCACCTTTGTTTGCTTCTAGTATCTTTTGATACGAGATATAGTCCTTTAAAGGAATATCTGCAAGGCTGGCTGGAACTTGAAATTTGACTTTCATAATGAATAAACGTATTTGGTTTGATTTGTACCTCAGGTTATATCCTCAAGTATGTCTGTGATTCTTGTATTGTTGCGTGTTTTCTTCGATTCTCTTCTGCCCAAAGTGGTTGCAGGTTTCGATAGTGGCATAGCTTAATCAACTCAGCTTCTGTTTTGGCTGATGCTAATGGTATGATGTGGTCGATATGCCATTCTCCGTAATTACTCCAAGACATACCTTTTTCAAACTGACGTTCAATATGTGATTTCGCAATTTTCCAATCTACACCAATCGCTCGCAATGTATCAGGTTTCTTGTAGTTTGTTTGCGATTTAAACGCTTGATTTATCCGAGTTCTTAAATTGTATATATAACTTATACAAACTATCAAATTTCATTCGCTCGTAGAAATGTTTAGCATACTCTGCTTTGCAAGATTTACACTCATATTGTAATCCGTCCTTATGATTTTTAGATTTACTAAAATCAGTCAGTTGCTTAACCTCCTTACATTTTGTACATTTTTTCATAGCTAATTGCTAAAATATAAATTTATCGGATGCTGTAACTTCCGTAGTTTGGATTGGCTAATCTATTCCATACTGCATACCTTACCGCATCAATCGCGTGATTAAAATTGTCCACAGGTTTGTTAAGCAGGTTGCCGTTCTTATCCTCCGTCCATTTGTAGTTTTGCAGTTCTTTGATTAGGTTCAAACTGTTGGCTGTGACCTTTAGT
>Ga0209223_10003430_pt1 | contig 15124 bp, 13 predicted proteins | sample COG_06_FD_184750 | JGI IMG/M metagenome (GOLD analysis project Ga0209223, IMG submission 184750) | Pelagic Microbial community sample from North Sea - COGITO 998_met_06 (SPAdes) (version 2) | ecosystem: Environmental > Aquatic > Marine > Neritic zone/Coastal water | place: Helgoland, sampling...
TTTCTTCATAGAGATTAAAATATACTCCAGACTGAATTGGGACTAGATCAAGCTGAAATTCATCTTGCAGGTAGTACTTTATATCTATCAACATAATTTTATATTTTAAAGATTGTGCTCCTTCATTTGATCAAATAACTGAGCATACTCACATTGCTTATCGCCCTTGGGTCCAAAGCCTGAATCTGCATGATCTGGGCAGTCAGAACTATCTAAACAAGCTCTCAAATCCAGAATAGATTGCTCTACCCAGTCTGAATTGCCCTCATACTCTATAAGCTGAACATCAAATTTCATATTAGCTGCATCTGCATCCATTTCAAGCATGCCGTCCTGGAAATGTTGATCGCCATTTACGTATACAAAATAACCTGTATTACTAACGTTGAAGCCTTGTTGCTTGAGTATCCATTGATACATGTCCATTTGATTCTTATAGGCTTCCTTATAAGTACCAAATAATGAGATCGGATTGAGTGCTGTGCCCTCTTCATTTCTTTTGCCGGCAGTACTTTTGTAATCAACGATGTGAATTTCATCGGTCTCACGGTTATGCCAAACATCATCTAAACCGCCGCCAATAATGAAGTCGGCAGGCTCATAGCTTGCTCTTAAGCCTAATTGCAATGATTTGGTCCAGAGTTCGAAATCATCGTGTTTAAACGGCACCAGATGGCCTAAACCATGCCTTTCCATGAATGGGTGAGGTTGCTGAAGCTCTCGATAAACATCAAAGTCTTTTTTAAGCAGTGTATCGGTAGCAGTATTCAGTAAAAAACCAGGCATTCCAGGAAATTTAATGCCCTTGACTCTATTCATCCAAAAGCAAGCCGGACACTTCAGAAATGATTGAATCTGCGAGCGACTCACCTCATAGGGTTCTGGATGCTCGGGTTTGTAGGTTCCTCTATGTCTTGCCATTTTATTTATCTATGTACTGTACTTTAACTTTAAAAGTCATATCATTATTATGAATAATTTATAGAATCAAAATAAGAAAAAGACATCATAGTAAAATAATATATTATAAATATTCGGTCAGCTATATTTAATCAGACTAATGCATCTTTAAAAATGATCAAGCAAACAGGTTGGACAAATAATCCAGAGGCAGCAAATCTTCATCAATCTATATTGAATAATGACTGGAAAGATTTTCCTGTAAATCTTGGCACTCTAGAAAGACTTCCAGAAAGCCCTGGTTTATATATTTATTATTGCAGTCCTAAGAATGGTAAGGAAACAATCTTCGCGCAAATGAAAACAATAATGTATGTTGGCATGGCTTCCGTTAGCTTGAGACAAAGATTTAAAAGTCATTTTCGTAAACCAAAGTTTCTTAAAGCAAGGGAAACTTATGGTCCAAAATTTAAGTATGCATGCCTTGAAATATCACAAAAAAATGAGGGTTTTGAAGAGCTAAATAAAATGGAGCAATCTATTATTAATTTTTTTGGTCCGCCGCTCAATGAAATTAATAGTGTGCGTAATGATGCAATTTCTGGAATAATCAAGTAAATAAGAGATCTAACTATGACTAATAAAAAACTTTTTCCTGGCTTAAAAATACAAATGGGTTCATGGGAGTACTATTCTGTAAGAATGGACTTTGCAGAACTTAAGAGATCGCTAGTATTAGCAAGTAGTTTTGATGAACCAACTATCTTGGATGATATGTTACAACGTCTTCATAAAGAAGATCGATCTTTCAAGGCTATGACAAACTACCTAGTGAAAAGAGAGGATCGCTTTTATAGTTCAATTGTTGTGGCGTGCCTAGATGAGACACCTCAATGGTATCCACTCATACCCCCAGACAATTTTCTTGAAGAACATAATATCAATAAGAGTGAAGACGATCTGGGTTATGTTTCCCTTAGCGATAGTAATAGATACTACGTTTTAGATGGGCAGCATAGAGTTGGGTCTATCAATAATGTTCTTGAGAAAGATCTTGGCGGTCCAGGTTTTAAAGATGAGCAAATCAGCGTGCTGATAGTTGCAAATATTGAGGACGATGAAGCTGCATCAAAAATTAAGTTTAGAAGACTTTTCACAAGCCTCAACAGGTACGCTAAGCCAACTGATGGAACTACAAATATTATTATGGAAGAAGATGATGCATTTGCAATCTTGACCCGAAGGATGGTGGAGGAATATCAACATTTTAAAACGCCTGCGGGAACGATAGCCAGGGAGAATGATCGCATCAATATTAAGACTAAAAGTTTTAATAAAGACTCATTGCCTCATTTTACAAGCCTTGAAACTCTCTATGAAATAAATAAAATCTTACTTCAAACAGATCAATATCCAGAGCTAAACCCAGCGGATAGAGATACTTTATTAACTAGACCAGAAGAAGAAATAATAAATGATTATTACAAGTCATTGGAAGGAATGTGGGATGCGATCTTCACTGCTTTTCCTGAGGTTCTGGATGATAGAACTAAAATGAGAAGTCATAATGCAGCATTATCTGAACAAGAATATTCTGATCATGCTTTTTTGTGGCCATTAACACAACAACATCTATTCGCCAGATTGTTTAGAAATTTATTAGATGATGCTGACGAGAAAGAAATTTCTTATGAGGAATCATTGGGCGTTTTAAAAAATATGCCTTGGGATTTGCGCAAAGCACCCTGGTTTCCAATAGTTCTGAGCCCAAAAGATGCTCTTGACCCTGCTTCAACAAAAACTATTGCTGCTGGTAATGATAAAAATGACAGAGTAAAAGTTGTAATGGATATTATTAATTTCTTAATAGGTTATGGTGAATACAGAGAAGCAGATATTAACCAGATTAAGGGAACTGCGTTTGCATTCATGCAGGAATATAATGATACAGAAAAAAATAATTGGTGGGATGAGATTCTAGAATTTAAAATCTGAAAAATTTTTATGCAAGAGATCATACATTCTGCTATTAATTAAAGCCTCTCTATTTTCTCGATCAAAAAATTTCATGTTATTTACTCTTTTATAGCCCCTATAAAATAATAATTCTAAAGTTTTTTGAGTCTTTAATATATTGGGATTATAAATATAGTAATTAGCCATCCTCCCAGTGCTTGCTCCAGGATTAGATGAATATCTATGATAGTCATAGCACTGAATAAGCCTATCAATCTGAGGTCTTGTCATGCGATGCTCAAGAAGCTCATTTAATTCAAGACTTGCATTTGAGAGAAATGCAAATGAAGCGCGGTAATTTTCACCAAAACCACTGAGTAAATTTTTTAATTCTCGCTTATTTACCTTGGCATAATTTAGTAACTCTAACGGGCCTCGCTTTGAAGTGATTAATAGGGAATATGCATCTTGCGAGAGACATAAGTTTAGATGCTTCGGCCTAGAAAGAGAGGTTTCATGATATAAAAACCAATTTACCCATAAAATACTTAATCTAATTTTATTGTAATCTGCCGAAGTAAAACGAATACCTGGCTCTCTTAAAGATTTATTTTTAATGTCATGTTTCTTATTATTAAGAGTGATCGAGGGAGAGATATTAAATAGCTTATTGTTTAGATCAGGGTTATTAAATGGATTAATGAGTGATTTAAATGGGAGCTCAAGCACCTCTCTCTTAAGTGTAAAAAGTTTTTTTCTAAAATTTAATGCTTCGATTGGATCAGCATCTAATTCTTTTTGTAGATATGGGTGTCTTTTTTTCATCTCATTCTTTTGAATAAGAAATTTCCTAGTACCATCAACTTCTTTGGAATGGATATGCTTAAGAAAATAAAAAGCTGGGAGCGACCCTTGAGAACAAAGAAATCTTAAATATTTTTTATTAACTAGAGCTGTTGTTATTCCAAACATTTTCTAAGCTCTCATTTCTTTGATTACGGTTTTCTCAACTAATTCAAAATTAATATCAATTTTTTCTTTTAATATTTCTTTTATTCTTGTCTCAAGCGTATGTTTCGTATAGATATGATGGATATATGATTCTTTATCTTGGCCAATTCTTACAATTCTATCCCTGGCTTGATTATTATTAGAAGGATTCCACCACTCATTAAAAAATATTGCATGATTGGCTGCTACTAAATTCAAGCCCTCTCCTCCGATCTTTCCGGAGCATAAAAAAATTGGGCATTGATTCTCTGGATCTGAGAATTGCTGAATCATTTTATGCCTTTCGTCTTTGGATAAAGATCCCGTAAAAAGAAAGCTTTTATTATTTCCGAAATTTTTATTTATGATGGCTGCTAAAACTTCAAGGGGCTTAATCCAAAAAGAAAAAATAACAACCTTTTCATTTCGCTCGATAATTTTTTCTACTAACTCCATTACAAATTCTATTTTAGAGCTTTCATTTGATACTGGATCAATATCACAAGTTGCTTTTAATTTTCCGTAAATAGAAAGAATCTCTTTCTGATCTGCTAAAATCATTTCCTTTAGCAGCAAATCATAAGATTTGCGCTGCTCTAGAGAGAGTTCGATCTCATGATTCATTTCAAAAGATTCCTCTAAATCAGTTAGAACATCCGACTTCATTCTGCGTAAGATATATTTTCTAATCTGAGCTCGTTTTGAAATATCCGGTAGTTTATTAAAGCTATTAAAATTAATCCTGGGATTTACTATTTTAATTAAGTTAATAATGTCGGTAGGCTTGTTTTCAATGGGGGTTCCAGTTAGAGCCCAAAAATTTTTATAATTTAAGCTTGAAATAGCTTTATATACTTTAGAATTATTTTTTCTGATTTTGTGCGCTTCGTCCGCAATTATCAAATCAAATGAACGATTCACCAGAATCGTTGGAGTATCCCTAATTTGCTCATAATTTGTTATAAAAAAATGTGAATGATCAATGACATTTTCCCATATAAAGTCTTTTTCTGATCCAGTGTCATAAATACAAGTAGCACAGAAATCTGGTAACCATTTGGATATTTCATTCTTCCAGTTTGCAATTAGGGATGGAGGGCAAATAATTAAAACAGATTTAGCTTTGAATTCTCTGATGTATATTGCTGCTGCTGCAAGTGATTGCAGTGTTTTTCCTAAACCCATATCATCTGCAAGAATTCTACCGCTAGATTTTAATAACCAGTCTATACCTTCTTGCTGAAAGTCTTTTAATATTAAGTCCGAAGGAAGTATTGTTTTTAAAAAAAAGGGTGCAGCAATGTCTTCAAATAGGAATCTGCTCTTATAAATAGAAGAATTAAAACTTTTTGTAATTACTTTTGGGATACGCTTGTGACTTCGAAGGGAAATCTTTGCATCGTATGAATCAGTTTCACTGTCATAAAGCTCAGAGCTAAACAATTGAATATATTTAAATAGATTAGAGGATGTTACGAGGAATTTGCTGCTTTCATATAAAGTATAATTCTCATCATTCAAATTATTGATCTCAGAATGCGGAATTAATATTCTTAGCTTATTCTGTTGAACTAAGCAGTTTACAGAATTAATATTTCCTGAGGTCATAAGCTACAGGTAAAACAAGGCCTTTCTAGGTCATCATCCTCATCTTCTTCCTGATCAATAATATCTTGCCAACGCTGAATTTTAGAAGATCTATCAGAAGCTATTTGATTCGATTGATTTTTAATCATTTGATCAATAATTGCCTGCGCTCTCTTACCCAGCTCAGTCTCATCATAGTCAGATCTGGCTAATAACTTTAATTTAGACTCTGTGATATACATGGTGGAGTCACCTTTGTCAGCTACGTATTTTTCTGCCTCAGCTTTCGTTGTAAAAGTCGTGATTTGCTTACCGCCTTCTGCATCAAGAATCCGCCACTGTGGATATGTGGCCTTGGGATCAGGATAGAAAGATGTATCTTCGTCATTGGATTCCATTTCTTCATAAACTTGCTTTCTAATTTTGAATTTTTCTGCAAGCTCAGCTTTAGCCACAACATCATTAAGTGTGCCCTCTTGTCTCCAGGTAAAACCATCGCCTTCATTATCTTCAAACGCCTGAGATTGTTTAAACAAATCTGGATGGATTCTTTTTAGCCACAGCCATTCATCTTGGCGTTGAAAGAAGCAAAAGTAACAACCAGACCGCGATCGCCAGTTATAGTATTTGGGAACGCCAACAGATTTATCTAAGATTTGAAAAACGTCTGCGCGCATGATTCCATCTTCAACAAATGGAAAAACAGGGCGAATGGTCTCCTTGCTGCTCTCATAGCCCTGCCTATTCTCGTCTGCCCTAATCCCAACATAGCTAATGACATCATCGTCATTTATGAATTGCTCAAAGGGCTGAATTTTCATGGTGCGTGTGCACCAGCGCTGCTTGGCAGAAGGAAGATAGTTGTTGTGGACCTTAAGCCAATGCTCAAAAGGCTTGCCACTGCTTAATCGATGAATTTTAGTATCCAAGAAAGCTTCCATGCTATCAAGAAATTCATAGACCTCTTTCATTTCCGAGCCAGTGTCGGTAAAGAAATATTCCATTTTAGCGCTCAGCTCAGGGTATTTATCTCTAATATAGATTGCTAATGCAGCACTGTCTTTGCCTCCTGATAAACCAAGAACATGACGGGTGGTATCAACTGTTTTTAAATCTGAAAAATGCATTAATCTTTGTCTTTTTTAATTGATTTAAGTTTTACCTTCCCATCAATCTTATCCTGTAATATTTCATCAATCAAAGGTGCCAGGAAACTTAATCGCTCTTCGTTATCTGAGGAGAACAAGTCCAGTGTTTTTAGGATCTCTTGTTTGAATTCAAGATACTTACTTCTTTCGGCTTTGGATAGAGTTGTGATCACATCTTTTTCATCCTGACCCTTCTTTTTCAAGCGCATCACAAACACGTCAATATCTTTTGATGTTGTGGTGCCTTTATCAATCTCATAGACTTGTAGCTTAGCAATGTCTTTCATTCGATCAGAAATATTTCTTAACTCTACCTCAGCCTCTGAAACAGTTTCGTCGTGCCACTTGTGAGGATGCTTTTTAACCAAAAAGCTCAGCAAGCCTTCAAACCAGAACTGGTCCTCTATGTCTTCATCAAGAATCTTTGATACAAAAGGTTTCAGAGTCAATGAATCCACAGAATAGTCTCGCAAGGCAAGATATTTAGTTCTAAGCGAAGTCCGTAATTTATTTAAGTTGTATTTTGGGTCTAGCTCAAAAGCTAAGTTAAACTTCATTTTTTGATCTTTTAATAACTCCTCATAACATTTATTTAATTCTGTTAATGTCTTGTTCAAGTCATTGGAAAAAGCCTCTATCTTAGCCTTAGACTTAAGCTCTTCAGGTTTATAACCAAGCGCCATAGGTATGTCTTTAATCAATAAATCCTGCGGTGATTTTGACAGCTGGAATGATGATCTAAATTTAATAGCTTCCAGGCTTAAATTTGATCGAGTGTTTGTTACATATTCAGGCAAGCCCTTCATTACGCGAGATAGCTTCTTAACAATACTGAGCACGTTTAATTCTTTTGAATCGCCTCCAAATAGACTCTCAGCATACTGAGAAATAATCCCTTGCTGCTCTTCAAAGGCGTGCATCTGAAAAGAGAAAGCTTCTGTTTTTCTTACCAATCGATCGATAGACTCATTATTAATGTAAGGGCGGAATATGCCATCCTCATACACGGCAAGGTTACTCTCATTTGCTAAGTAAAAGCCCATAAAAATAACCGGTTGCAGACCTTTTTTAAGACCGTAGGGTGCTGCAGACAAGGATTCTTGTATCTCTAAAAAGCTTACAGGCTCCTGAGAGTTTAATAACAAATCTTTGAGATGCGCAAATACTGGATATAAGTTTTGATCTTTTTTAGGCTCAAGAAATATTCCCTGACCATCATCATATTTATATATTTTATTTGCCATAAAAATAGAATTAAAAACACTTTTTTCTGGCGGGAACTTATCCTCAGGGTAGCCAAGATTTAATATGGCTCTATTATTCAACATATCCTTCATCAACTTTGTTCTCGCACTTTGGCCCTGGCCTGAAATGAGATCACGATTCACTAATTCATTTTTGATGATTGGGGATTGTGAATAAATGCTCTCCAGAATTTTTGATAGCTCTGCTTGAGCCTCAACATTTGATTGAATGTTGAGCTTGGAGCCCTTCCAATACCAGGAGGCAAATTTCGGATCCAGCAGTCGTCTGAGAGTTGCCGTGATGAGCATTTGGCGGTGATCTATTTGGTCTGATAATTCCTTTTTGGCTATTGGGTCAGTTTGAATATCGTCATAAGTTGAGTAAATAACACGCAGAGCCTTTAACTCTTTGGCTTGGATCTCAACGCCCAAGTCAGAACTGACATCCAACACAATAATATTGTCTGGCAAAGTCTTGATAACATTTAATGCATGAGAAGATAATTTTTGTTTTTTCTTCAATAATAAAAGAGCTTTTGGGAGCTTAGAGTCTACTTTCATATCAAGTGTTAAATTTGACTCAGCAAAATATTCTGATGGAACGATTCTTAATGCGCCGCTTGTGACTGAGTACTTTTTTGCAACCAAAGGTAAAGGAGGCATGAGGTAATTTAGCTCTGCTGCAAGGTCAAAGCTCTCTAATTGCGCAAGCTCATGACTCAATGATTGTTCAAAATCAAAATCACTTCCCTGCCATACCCTGTATTCATTATTAAAACTTCTGTAAGTAATAATAGATTTTTTCTCTAACAACTCTAAAGATTTTGAGAGCTCTGATTTTTTGAAGATGGTTTCGAGAAAATCCCTTGAGCACCTTAAATTAGATGTGGAGCCAACTATGTTGAGTAACCCTATGGTTTTCAATACATTAATGGTTACGTGATCTGCATCTCCGAGCCTATCTATAGAATCAAGAACTTCTAGCCAGCGTTTGTGTGTGTAATGATCATAAATGTAAGAAGCTTGATTGGTTACAAAATAATCAAATAACGCTGAAGGCAAAATAAACTCTGGGTAACTTAATTCTGTAATCTGGGCTTGAAACCCAAACTGCTCGGCGCTGCCTAGGTAAGTAAAAACAGTCCTTTCATTTTGTCCTAATTTTTGAGCTAAAATTGGTAGCAATATTGAAGTGACAGGATGGAGTGGATAGACCGAGTGAAAAAACTCAACAGATTCCCGTATTTTTAGCAGGTTAGGAAAGATCTTGTTGTTGACAACTCCTTGCACTGGGTTTTTGATGACTCGCTTTAAATCTGCAGATTGAGACTTAGTGAATGAATGCACAATTGCTCGAGAAATAATTCGAATCGTTTGTTCAATACTTTCAACAAATGTAATCTCTTCAAAACGGCCTTGAATTTTACGCCACTCATTTTTTGTTTGCGCATCCAGCTCTTTTGCATAGAAGTCTAATGTTTGATGAAGCATAGCGATAAAAAATAAAGGTACTTGATGCTCTGTTACAGAAAGTTCTGCAAGTGACTGAAGGAGATAAATATCCCCTTGATTTTTTCCAGCGTACTCTACAAATTTACCTAACTCATCGACAGCAATGACGATGCCACAGTAATTAACATTAGATTCAGCTATGCATTCCTGTGCTAGTTTTACCAGTTTAATGACGTCATTTGGCTCTGGAGTTCCCACTATATTCTTGATAAAAACATCAATCTTATTTTGAGATTTTTTTGGAAGATTGATTTGCTTCAAACTCGACTTAATGGCTGTGAAAAGCTCTAATTCAAGGCTCCCATAAGAACCTGTGATCATGACTGTTAGCGCCCCACCCTTAAGAGCAACATCATTGAATTTTTTAGACAAGACAGGATCGAGTTGGGATAATTTTTGTTGCGCATGTTGGAATAACTTAGAGTCTTTGTTTTGAGTTAAAGCGTTTAAGAAAATGGCAAATGAAGATTTACCTGAACCGTAAGGACCGATCAATGTCCAAGCCCTATGATGCTTATTAGCGGTAAAGCCATTCACTATTGATTTTAGGGTCTTAAGGGTTGTTGAGGTTGGGACATAAGCAGTCACTGCATCCAAAGAAGAGCCATCTCTCTCTAAATTAATCGATCTAGAGAACCAATTATCTATATCTACGATCTTATTAAGTTTCATGAGCCCGCATTAAAGTAGTCATCTAGGAATTGAATGGGGTTTAACTTATCTTTGACATAGAGATTTTTTTGACCCGCGGTCTCAGTTAGATCAAATAGTGCTGGGTATGCTGCTACTAGTTGCTCCAAAATTAAGTAAAGACAGTCCTCTGTGGTTTTAAATATTTTCTGAATAGATGGAAATTCATTGGAGTTCATGATTTCTGACACAGGAATCATTGAAAAGTCTCTAGGTGCATCAATTAGATCATCTTGATTAAAATAATCTTGTATTTCAGCTATACAAAATCCCAAGACATGCAAGGAAAGATTCTCTCGCTCTCTTACATAGCAACCATAAGTCCCATCAGTATTTTTGGATACAATACTTAGCTCATGAAATGGATTCTCGAGCTGATCCTCAAAGCCTTTATCGAGAACATTAATACCTGAATACGTTTTTAAAAGCATATTGAGGTCTCTATCTAATGTTTTAGGTGAAATTGATTTGGAGTTATGAAATTTTAACCAGTCTTCTATAGCCGCATTTAGCTCAAGTTTCGTAAAAGAGGTTTTTGCAAAAACATTAAAAAACCAAAAATACATAGTCGCATGATCTGGATTAGTGCAAAGTTTCCAATGCAAAAGCCATAAAGTATTAATATCCTCAAGGTATGGATCTTTTCCTTCATCTGGATCAAATAAATATGAAGCCAAGTTTGTAAAGTTCGAGGGATTCTGTTTTTCCACCAACTGGTATGCAAGCAACCAATATCTCATTGATAGCATCATATTTTTACCGACGCCCAGAACGTTCAGGGCATCAGGAGAGGTAAAAATTTCTTTATTCTCTTTTAGGGCGCTTAAGCCCTTGTAAATCCAGTTATACCTTAGAGAAAAGGTTTCATTGCGACCAAAAGCAACTAATGAACTATTAAAAATCATAGACCTAATCTTAGCATTTTTGACTGCAATAAATCTTTAATTTGGACGAGTGTTTTTTGGGAGTTTAGAACTCTATAGAAGCAGTGGATACCTAATTGATTACAATTAGTTAATGTCTAGCGCGTATTCCCTAAGAATATTTATAGGGACTAATTCTAGGGTTTTCTCGTGTGTTTTAGTCAGGTAGATCTTTGGAGCGCAATTGGCTTCATAGGCCTCTACCCACCTTGGGGCGCACAAGCACCAATCATCTCCGTCTTTGAGTCCTGGAAAGCCGTATTCAGGCATGGGGGTTGATAGATCATTGCCTTGAGCCTTAGAGAAAGCCAAGAACTCATCGGTCATGTGAGCGCACACAGTGTGAATGCCATGATCTTGGTCCATGGTTTCGCATGAGCCAGATCGAGTGAACCCAGTCATAGGTTCTTCACAACAAATTGGTAAAACTTCGCCAAATACATTTAATTGATCCATTAAATGATTATACGATTTATTTTATTAAATTGAGGACTTCACCCGGCTTGGGTGAGCGAAAAAAGTCTGGGCTTAAACCTTTGGCTTTTAATTCAGCTGCAAGTCTTTGTGGCGGCTCTGCTACCGGTTCATCTGTCAGAGTAAATGTTCCCCAATGCATCCCAAATGAATGGGGTGTTTTAAGGTCTAAAGCTATCTGAACAGCCTCCTCGGGGTTAACGTGAGAGTCTTTCATGAACCATCTTGGGTCATAGGCTCCAATGGGAATAAAAGAGTAGTCTGGAGCTCCAAGCCTCTGATATGTGGTATTAAAATCATTCGAGTAACCTGTGTCTCCGGCGTGATAAAGCTTGAGATTGCTTGATTCAATGAACCAGCCACCCCATAAACTTTTGTTGCGATCAAATAAACCTCTTTTAGACCAATGTTGAACAGGGGTGAAATGAATAGTCGAGCGCCCTACTTCCATGCTTTCCCACCACCTCATCTCATGAACATGAGTTAAGCCTGCATTGGCCAGTCTTTTTTTATCGCCCATCGGCACCAGAAAAATAGTCTCAGGATTTATTTTGTGGAGTCTTTTTAGAGAATACATATCCAGGTGATCGTAATGATTGTGACTCACCACCACAACATCGATCTTTGGCAGATTATTCAACGACATGACCGGAGGAATCATGCGTTTGGGTCCAGCAAATCCGATGGGAGATGCTCGCTTGGAAAATATGGGATCGGTCAGAATATTAATGTCACCATTATTAATAAGGTAGGTCGCATGCCCAATCCAGACTGCGTAGGATTCATCCTCGTTGGTTAAAGTCCGCCATTGATCAGAAGTTTCTATCTCTATTTTATCTGGGCTCTTCTCTCCATCAAAAACCCAGCTCATCAGCTGACCAAATGACTTCCCATTTTCATCATCATTGGTATTGGTAAAAGTTTCTGCGCTTAGAGGGTTAGCAATAAGAATTAAATATGCAGCAATCCATGCAGATAGGTTTTTCATAATTAGCAAGCTATTTAGGGAATGTAATGAATGGGTGAAGACCAAACGCGCTCTTGAATGGTCTTGGGCATGTCAGGTCTTGGCTCGACATCGTTTCTAATGGCGTCCCAAGTACTCCATCTGCAAGTGGGGTTCTCCAAGGCGCGAACGTAGTAAAAAGCTCGTTGGTCTACCTCAAAGGTTGGGTCACTCCAAAATGATTTTAACTCAACATCTCCAGCATCTTGAGAAAAAGCGCAATTAGAAATATCAACTTTGGCATTGTTGTCAGGACATCTATTAGTCACAGGGTCTACCACGCCATTATCGGAGCAAGCCACATCAAAGATCTCCTCTTGTGGGTTTCCGCTAGCATCAACATAACCTTTAATAATTTGCACACGTTGCAAGGGAGCAGTCATAGAATCTTGCACAGCCCAGACAAAGAAATTTGGTGACTGCTGAGCAATGCCGTCTAGATCTGAGCCCATGGATTTGCCATTGGCATATAGATATTCAACCAGGTCAGTGTCGTTCACTTTTGATTCATCCATGTCATAGCCCGCAAAAAAACGTATAGTCATTCTCGGACCCGATGTCGCGAAGGATTCTTTGCGTCTAAAGGCATCATAAATACTTGAACGGGTATTTTCCTCTGCCCAGACACCAGCAAGCCCTGATGCGCCCCAGGTAATAGCAGATGAGTTCATGTACTTGCGACCTTCAACATCCTGAATAGCGGCCTCATCGGCTAAAAATGCAGGGTCTGTCATTGGAATGGATCCTCGCAAACCTGCAGTGGCATCAAGCAAACCAATTTTGGCAAAGAAGTTATCCTCTTGTTGCGAGGATGCTGCGGTGTGAGTATCACTCGAACCAATAAGACCAAACTTATAGGGGTTAAAACCTTCTCTTTGTTCCATAGCAATGCCTTCGAGCAATGCATCTCTTACATAACTGCCTTTAGGCTCAGAAATATCCATGGTAGCCACTTTAAATGGCATGATTTCAAAATCAGCCCACTCGTCATTGGTCGATAGGGCTGGATGGGTATCAGAAGTACCTTTCACTTGAGTGATTTCAACAATAGGTTCATTGCGCATGCGTTGGTCTGCATATTCTTTGGTGATGGGATTATCATTAGAGTCAACCAATTCAAACATGCTGCCGCCAGAGCCATTAGAATTATGCGGAATAGCCATGCTCTCTATGCCGTCCTCGCGCAAGCGATCCATCCAATCCCATAAACCCTCGGGATCGTTGGAGTTAGCTCGGCCAAATGGCACAGATGGGATAAGATCTCCATCACCTCGGAAAATAACATTTCTATGAAGGTTACCCATCACAGGTGTTGAGGCAGTCCACTCATAAGCAATAAATGTGGTGAAGGTGCCAGGATCATTGTGACGCTGAGCTGCCTCCACACTATCTTGCCAAGCATTTCTGCTAATGGAGTTGGTGTAATTAATATCTAGCTCCCCTTTAGTTAAAGCTGTCACAGTGCTCATTAAAAATCCGCCGAAAGCTTGACGACGCTGATTAAAGGTAGAAATTTTTAGGTTCTCCGGTGCATTCAGATCATTAACCACAGCACTTGAGGGCGCCTCATAATATCGGGTACCAGGGGTTGCTGCTTCTGCAACTTGGCCTAAAAAAGTTCCATGATCTGTGACGCCATAAAAATCTAAAGGTCTCTCAAGGCTGACATCAAAACCTCCAGGGTGCTTAATGGCTTTGCCCTTGGCAAATTCATAAGCGTCATCAGGCGAGGCTAAGGTACCAAAAATATATGCATCAAAAGAGTAACGAGTGTGAACATGAAGATCGCCAAACAAGGGCACGCGAGATGCGCTCCTTTGCGGATTAATATTCATATAGGGATCAATAGCCGCAGAATCCCAATTCACAGGGCGTTGATTGGCCATGCTCATCCTGGCTCCAGCAATATTTAAAAAGGCATCGTTTTGATTCGCCTCCTCAGCTTTAGAGCATCCCGCCACCAAGACACTTAAACACGCTATTGCATAGAACTTTTTCATCACATTTCACCTAAAAATATTGATTATCCATTATGTTCATCAATCAGCAAATATTCAAGGCGCGGTTAGACGAACAAGGTGGCTGTCATAGATACATCAGGGTATTATTAACCTGGCATGAGCAATTCAATCACCATCAACAAAGTTAAAGAACTCTGCAAACAACGAGGTTTGAACTTTACACCCTCCCGATCAACGATCATGTCTGTGCTTATTAGAGTTAAAAGCCCCAAAACGGCCTATGAAATTCTAGAGCAAGTCCACAAAAAAGATTTATCTGCAAAACCTGCAACCATATACAGAGCCCTAGATTTTTTATGCTCCAACGGCTTTGCTCATAGGATAGAAACAGACAACACTTACATTGCCTGTGATGGCCAAGAAAACCCACACGTCGCTCAGTTTCTTATTTGCTTAAAATGCAAGCAAGCCATTGAGTTTCACTCTCACCAGGCCACAACAGAAATCTCTAAGCGTGCAAAGAAAGAAGGTTTTAAAATTACAGAGGAAATTCTTGAAGCCAAAGGTTTTTGCCAAAACTGTCTTTAATCCTTTTACAATACCCTCATCTCACATGCGCCCGTAGCTCAGCTGGATAGAGTACTTGGCTTCGAACCAAGGGGTCGGGAGTTCGAATCTCTCCGGGCGTGCCAACAAAAAAAGCCACTTCAAAAGTGGCTTTTATTTTATAGAT
>Ga0209223_10003435_pt1 | contig 15101 bp, 10 predicted proteins | sample COG_06_FD_184750 | JGI IMG/M metagenome (GOLD analysis project Ga0209223, IMG submission 184750) | Pelagic Microbial community sample from North Sea - COGITO 998_met_06 (SPAdes) (version 2) | ecosystem: Environmental > Aquatic > Marine > Neritic zone/Coastal water | place: Helgoland, sampling...
GCCTTCGCCCGACGTGAAGCCTTTTCACTCATTTCCACTGGGAGTAGATCCTTCTTGTAGATCGTGAAACGTCCGATTAGCATCTTATTTCCTGTCCCACGACTACTAGGCCAGACCTTCTCAATCTCTACGGGGTCTCGTCCATCTTGACGATGGAAAACAGTGAATGGCATATCAACACCTGCCCGTGTCTTTCGGGAAAAGAGGTTGACATATACGTCCACAACTGCTTCACTACCATTGTGAATATCAACGCTTACATTTTCACATGGATTCGCTTCGGCACTCGCAGCATTCGCATCAAAATCAAGGAGATATGTCACATCTCCTGAAGCATAACCATTTCCTCCGAAACATGACATTGTCTGCTTCTTAACACCGTAGAAGATATGAGGTCCACTTGGAGTAATTGGCTGAAGATGGATATCAAAGTCATCGGTAAACTTCCCATCCCAAGCAAGTCCAAAACCACTCTTTGAAGTGACATTGTTCTTACGAATTGCCTGATTGAACTGACTCCGCATATATGTATCTGGGTTAGAAATTTCGTCCATCTTACGCAGAGATTCCTCAATAGATTCTGAATTAGTAATAACATTTACAATACCTTCTGCCTGATGGAAATCCTTGTGAACATCTGACTCAATGCGTCCTGAAGTAATAGCAGCAACCTTGAAATGAAACTTCCCCCATGCAGAAAGATTATTGTACCCCTTCTTGTAGCGTGGCCTCTCTACTAGATCGTGAAGGTGCTTAATCCACTTTAGCACAGATGACCAGTGTCCTGGCCTCTGGAGTTCAGATACACGATCCATGATCTTCTGAACAGTTCGGATTCCAGCTGGTTCCAGAAGACTTGAAAGACGTGGGTGGACTGTTCCGATATACTTGTGAATGAGTGGTTCAAACTTATCAGCCGTTTCCTTTTCAGTGAAAGCATCCGGAAAGATTGTCACATGCTCATAAGGTAGGCCTGTATTAGGGTCTTCGCCATCAATAATTGGAGGAAAGCTGTCTTCACGAACAATGAATATTCGTGGATTATTGAAGTTTGAAAACTTATTCATCTCCTCAACCTCCTTTCGGATATTGAAAAGACAACAGTCGGGGCATCCACCATCCTTTGGCCCTCGGATATTCTTCAGGAATACAGCTGGATGAATGTCGTCGTCGTCCTTCCTTCGTCCTAGAAGAGTGCAAAACTTCCGCGCGCGTGATGAACAGATTTCACACTGTCCATGCGCCTTCATCATAGAGCGCACCTTTTCACCGCTGATTCCATTCCTCACATAGTAGCGTAGACCATTGATATTGAATGTCTCCATAGGAGTCATATCGTTGATAAATTCTTCATAGGTGCGTTCATCAGATGAAGTGTTGTCTGGCACTGGTTCCGCCGTTACAATGGCGGGGGGTTCTTCCTTTTCTGGTGCTGGAGCGGGGGAAGGTGCTTCCGGAGAAACAGGTTCAGCTGTCACAACCACAAATTCATCTTCAGGACTCATCTTGTTTGTTTCTCTTTTTTTTATCCTATATATTTCGTTTTTTATCTTTATATAAAAATCTTCTAAATATTTCAAATTTGATTTCAAATTTGTGATAGTGTCAACTTACAAAGAAAGAGAATAAGAGAAAGAAAATGTTCGGGGATTCTCACCTCTTTGACTTCGTTGACATCGGTGGCGTCGTCGTCCCTGTTCACAGGAGAGAGCTTGGAGAGAAGGAAGGACACCTCTACAGCAAGAAGGTTACCTGGGCTGATGTAGCTTGGGATGGCGTTGGCCTTGATAAGACAATGTTCTACGGAACTGAAATTGAAGAACTTCAAGGACAAAAAGACCCTCGCGAAGATCATGAAAGGGGTGTTATCGTAGTAAATGAAAGGAATGTGCAACATCCCATTGACGATGATGAAGATCTTGATACTCAAATGCTGCGAAGAATAAGGAATATGAAGCTTGGACCACTTACCTTCAAAGAAGCAAAAAAGAAGAAACCATCCAAAAATAAGCGTTGTTCAAAACCACCTACAAAAGTAGAAAAAGAAAAACATGAAACATTCACTGAAACATTTCAAGAAGTTGTAGATAAAAAGGATCATGGTATCCACGAAGATTTCCAGTTGAAGGTTGTTCCCAAGGAAAGTACTGTGAAGACTAAGTTTTATGGTATAAAGACATTTTCACCTCAGATTGATTGGATCGAACCAGTCAAGCGCTGGGATCTCATTTGGTCTCACATGGATACGCTTAAGAAAGGCTACAAAAGAAACTACAAGTATACAAAACCAGGTTGTACGGATGAGAATGGTGTCCTTGGTCCTGCAATCTACTTTTACGATGAAAGAGATACTGACCTCAACTACTCTTTCAATTGGAAAGAAGATTTTATCTTTTCAGAAGTAGAGTATGGTGCGAATGGCGAGTTTCTCCACAACCAGTCTCCTAATCCAGAAAAAGCGAACTATGTATCATGTGTACCACGATTCAATATGCCACCTGATTTTAAACGTCAACCCTGGGGTGGTTACTATTATGATGAATATTGGGTCGTTCTTGAAAGATCTAACATATCGCGTTTGAAGGCATGTGAAAAGGAATTTCTAGAATACCCATGTGAAGAATCATATGAACGTTACAGTTCAGAATGGACTGGTCAAACTAGACGTAGAAAATATTGGTATTGGGATGTAGGTCAGGTTCCTTTCCCACATGTTTAAATAAAACCATTTTCATATAAAGTTTTTTTTACATACTATTTATATAATGGATAACCCAATACTAAATAAAGGATTAGAATATCATGATCCAGATGGTTATAGTGGTGATTATTATGACAATAACTACAACAATTCTGATTACGGTTCATTTTTAAATATTGATACGCAGACGGGTTACTTGATGATAGGTTTAATATTATACTTTTCTTGCTATTGTTTTCGTGGATTAAATAGATCAGAACGAGATAGTGATTTAAATATACGATTAACTCAAGAACAAACTCTTAGTCCAAGAGTTGTAGAAAAAATAAAAAGTAATACCGTTGATCCCAATGTTATATCAAATGGTTCATGCTGTAGTATATGTTTAGAAGATTTCGATGAAACTAAAGATATTGTCTACCTTGATTGTCAACACATTTATCACGAAGATTGTATTATAGAATGGATCAATAAAGATCCCTCATGTCCATTATGTCGTACTAATTCATTGGTCTAAATATTTCCTACAAAGTTCAATGTAATTCCATCCTTCTTTATAAGATATATATTTGAGTAGTAACATGTTTTGCATACGAATATAGTGAACGATATCGTCCATTTTTGTTTGATACTTATTTAAACAAAAAAATCAAATTTATATATGAAATACTATATCAATGATTGATAATCTACCAGAAGATATCATTAATTTAATCTTTAATAATTTAGAAGAAAACAATCCTTATAAATATGATATGGGAAAGGTATCTTTTTTGAAAATGGATATAAATTTTATATTATCATTAAAAGGTGTAAACCATTTTTTTAAAAGATATATTGAAGAAAAAGAATATATGTGGGTTAAAATAAGTAAGGACAATTACCTTGAAAGTTATCAAAATATAGACCCTACACCAGGAGCTATAATAGATTCAAGATCTTCACAGATAAATTATTTATGTTTAAAAAATACACCGTGTCATGTTTTTAGATGGTTAATGGATAACAATATAGTATTATCTCTAAAAAACATACAAAATTTAATCATAAAAAATAGAGTAGATGTTATTCAGACTGGATTTCACTATCAAGATTTTCTGAAAACTATATTTAACAAATTTCATTTAGCAGCGAGTAATGATATTTTTGGTATTTCTCAAAATAAAAGTCCTATGATAGAGGCCGTTAAATATGATCGTGTAGAAATAGTAAAGCTTTTATTAGAATCAAGTAGTTATGGAAATCCTTTTGTTGATCAAATAGAATCTATTTTCATTGAAGCTATTAAATATATACATCGTGGAACATTAAGTTATCTTATTGTAAATCATTATGAACGTTTAAGTCAAACTGTTAATAGAAAATTCAGTACATTAATTATGAGATTCAATAATATTGAAGATATTTTATTTTATATTGTTGTAAATAATAAATCCGATGTAACAAGAGATAATATGAAATCAATGATATCAAAGAATTACATTGAGTTGTTTCAACATTGTTATATAAAATATGGATACGATCAGTTAAAAAATAATAGTGATTTATTATCAAAATGTATTGAATATAATTGCTTTGTTCTTTTTGATTATCTTATGACTAAAAATTCTTATATACATCCTAGTGTATTTTCTGCTTTGTTTTTATCAAAGAGAAAACATAATATAGTATTTGTAAATATGATACTTGATAAATATCTCAAGTTAATACCTCTCAAAGAAAAATTAATAACAATGTGTATAAGAGAAAAAATAGATGATAAAAGAATATCACATTTAATCCTTCAAGGTTATCACTATGATGAAAAGGATATTATAGAAGTTTTAAACGTAAAAAATATTAACTTAGCTAAAGTTATGATAAACGCTTATTCAAATATTCCTTGATATCACCAATACTGTGAAATCTAAATCTATCATCTGTATAAACACTAACTATATCAGTCCCTAAATATGTTAAATAAATGATATATAGGATTAAAACACATACCATTGTTTCAAACGCATACTTTTCATCTATTTTACTTTTCACACACAAAATAGCTAAAGGTAACGCATGTAATATCGCATTCATTACATAGAATTTTTTTTCGTATTTTTCACTTTTGATATTCATGTCTACAAAAATGAATATTATATAACCAAAGAGTAATATTACACTTAAATAATACATATTGATATATTCTGTAATATTCATCCCGATACTATTTCCAATCATCCACAAAACGAATAAAAACCATATCCAAGTTGTTAAATATTCTTTCATATATTTTCTTATATTTTTTTTACAAAAAAAATAAAAGATTGTATAATATATAATGTCGGCGTATTTACCTAAGATTTTAGAAAGGATTCTAGAAAATACAAACACTACAACACACAAAGGTATTATAATCGCATCTCCTTCAACAGTTCCTCCATATAAATTCCATTGGATACGGGATTCAGCCTTAGTGATGCGTGTTTTTATAGATATGTTTCAAAGGACAAAAGAATCAAAATATTTTGAATATATAATCAATTATATTGAAAATGAAAGTAAGGTTCAGGATCTAGATACTTTATCTGGATTAGGGGAACCTAAAATAAATATAGATTGTTCCCCATTTAATGGAGAATGGGGGAGACCTCAAAATGATGGTCCAGCTCTCAGAGGTATCATGATGGTTAAAATAATCAATTTATTCAAATATAACTACGATATAATGATCGATAAATTGATTCGTCCGATTGTTATAAAAGATATCAAATATTTATTAGAAAACTTTGATAAAGTATCATTTGATTTATGGGAAGAAAAGAAAGGTTGGCATTTTTATACAAGGATGGTTCAGTTAAAGTTTCTAAAAGATTGTTTAAAACTTAATAAATATCTTAAATTAGATGAAGAAACATTCGCAAAAGTAGAAAAAGTAGTGGTTCAGTTATTTGTTTCATTAGACGATCATATTTGCGAAAATGAAAATGGTAAATTTATTATATCATCTTTTGATGAAAGAGGTCAAACTACAAAGTATGAGGATGCTGCTAATATGTTAGCTTATTGCCATATTGATTATGATTCCGAAATACTAGAAAAAATCCCATTGGAATATACACTACACACGATTAATAATTTAGTAGACTATTTTTCAAAAAAATATAATAATGATGATAATCTATGTATTGGAAGATATATCAATGATAAATATTATGATGGCCATGCATGGATAATATGTACAATATCTCTCGCACAAGTTTATTTAGAAATCTACAAAAAGAGAAATACAAAAATAAAAAGACAAAGTATGGATAGAGCTATATCAAATCCCAATAATGACTTATTTATAAAAGCTAATGATATACTCGAAAAGATACTTACAATTGATTGCGATTTTATCCTTCCTGAACAATTTAATCCCAATAATTGTGAACAATTTTCAGCTAAAAAGTTAACATGGAATTATTCTGAACTATATTTCTTAATTCGTAACTTAAATTAAATTTGAAAACATTTTTACAGAAACTATAAAACAACAACTAAAGGATTTTAAAGATGAATATAGTTTCCTTCATCTATGGTGTATTCAGCAGTGTCTTCATGGTGTTCGTTGGGATGCTTCAACGATTTAACTTCACAAGGGGATATTCATTTGATACGCGGATTGCGATGGAAGTATTTAAGTCAATGATCACGAGTGTTCTTGAACTTTCAGAAACACAAAGAGAAGATGTAGTATACGAAAGAAAAGACTTTGGAAGGAAGATTAAGATCGGACTGCTTACAAACGAGATACCTCCCGTTGTTTACGGTGGAGTAGCTACATGGATTGTAAACTTTATCAAGATGTTTGAAGATAATGATTACTTTGAAGTTTATCCTATCTTCCTTGCTCACCTTGATACTCTACCTGAAGAATGTCACACAAAATACAAGAACCTGAGAGTAATCAACAATATTGAAGATACAAAGAATGTTTTCAGCGATATTGATATATGTATTAATAATCTATGGATCGTTGAAGAAACTATTTCTCAGATAAAAGAATTTTACCCAATGCTTAAAATAATCACTGTCTGTCATTCACTTATTCGCATGGAAAACATTACGAATATGGGTTCGTGTTATACAAACAACTTTAATCGTCAAGAAACAACTTTCATGATTTCTGACTATGTTGTCCTTATTAGCAAAGCTGAAGAAAATTATTATAATACTCTTGGATATTCATCATTTGATACCGAAACAAGGGTTATTTACAATACTTATACACCAAAATACGATGAAATGTTTAAGAATGATACAGTTGATGTAGATTACTCTCTGAATAACACAGGATATATTGGGAGACACGTTCCAAGGAAGCGTCCAGAACTTCCTATTCTTGCTGTAGATCTTCTGAAGAAGGATGATATCAAGGTATTTAACATGGGCGTAGACTACGATAAGTATGACAATGAATATTGGAGAAAGCTAGAGAAAGAATATGAAGAAAACCTTGTTATTATTCCATTCTCTTCAAACAAAAAAGACAAAGATTATTATTGGGAAAATGTAGGTGTTAACTGTATCACAGGGATATATGAACCATTTGGTTATACAATATGTGAAACCATTGATAGAGGTATTCCAGTAGTTGTTTCAAATATTGATGGTCCTAAAGAGATCATAGAAGAAGTAAAAGATAATGTATATATTTATGATGTAGATGTAGATGATTATGATAATGATATTAAGAATATCAGTAAAGCCCTTCAAGATGTATGGAATACGTCTCCCGATGTAAGGCGTGTCAATTCAAAAGAAGCCAGAAAGTGTCTTGATAAACTTCGCCCTGAAAATATTGTTAAGCATTGGGAGAAACTCATTTATGAAGTAATTTAAACCTTATCACCTCTTGTAACACCACCATCTCCATGAGGGGCATAACCACATCCAAAATCAACACATACTTGTTTCATTTTTGTTCTATCATCATATAAATCATCAACAAAGTATTGATATGCTGTTGATTTAAGGCCTCCAAATATTATAGTTATTGCCCCACTTATGATCATTAAATAGAACATTGCCGTCCAATAGTATCCAGTTAGATCTTTTCCCGGATTCAATGATGGAGGAAGTTTTACTACTACCCATCCAAGAACATCTTTGAAAAAATAACATAATGCCATCATCATTAATAACACTTTGAGTGAAAACTTACCCCAAATAATATAATCCCTATATTCATATCCTTCATCATCTTTTTTTATTTCAGCTCTCTCATTATCTAATCCTAAATGCCAAAAGTAGTAAACTAAAAAGAAAATAATTGGTGTTGCGATCCATATTACCTGAAAAACAATCGCTGCGGCACCTCCACTTTGATTATTAATAAGATTCATAGCACCATCCCCCCCTTGTTGAATTAAGTTTTTTAGTTCTTCCATTAAGTTATTATAATATATAATATAAAAAAAAACTTTATTTTTCTTTTTCTTTTTCTTTTTCTTTTTCTTTTTCTTTTTTCTTTTTCTTTTTCTTTTTCTTTTTCTTTTTCTTTTTCTTTTTTCTTTTTCTTTTTCTTTTTCTTTTTCTTTTCTTTTTTCCTTTATTCTTTTTGTCCTATACTATACTATTCTGTAGCACTTCCATGGCAAGTTTCCTGTAGGGCCTTTGATACCCATGACACACTTGAACTTTTCTCCAATGTTGGGAACATACTTTGTATACTTCAAGTCGATGTAGAGGGCACCGTATTTCGTGGTGGCACTCATGTAGTTTTTGCCTTTTTTCTTCATCGTAGCTTCAACCATGATGCGATCTTTGGAGTCAAGCTCTTCCACACCTTCAGTGCTTGTTTTTATCCGATTCCTCAAGACAGCATTCCTCTCGTATAGACGGTTGCCCATCTCCATATTATGAGCGACCGAAGAATCATCCCTCCCTCCTTGTGGTGACTTTGCGATGAGGCGGTGATATTCTTCACGCATGTTGCACATGTCTTCAAAATCGTCCATATCTTTCGGATCAATACCGAGTAGCGCAGTGTCCCTAGATTCTCCAGAGAGAATAGATGCCATATCGTTTTCGTTCATTTCTTCTTTGATGGCGTTTTCGCGAATTCCTCCCGGAGTCTCATTCTCCATGATGTAGTCTTCAACTTCTCCGATTTCTTCAAGAGGGCAGTCCAGGTAGAACTTGGCAGGGATGACACCGGGAGGATACTTCGGAGTCTCGTATGGCTTTAGGCTCCTGAGAGGTGTATGTGCGATAGTGCCCGTGGCGAATCTTACAATGGCCACTGCCTCAACTTCTCCCTTGAAGACTCCACCACACTCCACTGGGTCACCGATGTGTTGTATGGTGCCCATGCGTTCAGTGCCGTACATCCAGTTGGTGTGAATGACTCGGTCCCCGACAGAGAAGTTGACAGGAGCCATCTTCTTTCCTTTGTCTGTAGCAAGCAAGCGTCTGTGAGTGTCTGTCTGTGAGTGTCTGTGAGTGTCTGTGTTCAGTTTGTGTTTGCTATGACTCTCAAAGCGAGTTTCAAATTTCGTTTTCTTGGGAGATTGAAGTAATCTTTTCCTGGATTCTAATAAATTTGAAATTCCCTTTGAGAGTGTTAGCAGAACAAACAAAGACATTGAATAACTTACGAACTACTTGCTTCACTCACTCCCACTTACCAGAATGGCTTCCACCGCTCACCCCAGCTTCAAGGGACTCGCAGGACCGAGGGTTACCACACTCATCGAGTTCCTCCTTGAGAAGTATGAGGTGGTGGAGCCAGGGACCGGTACCGTTCCTACTCTGGATACCATTTTACAGGATGAAGAACTACAACGCATGATCATCAACATGGGGCAAGAACTACAAAAGGAAGAAGAAGAAAAGGCGAAGAAGAAGGTCATCAAGAAGAAGTCTTCAGAGAAGAAAGCTACTGCCAAGAAGTCTTCTCCAAAGAAAGCAAAGACATCGGCTACAAAACAGGAGAAGCAAGATGAAGAATACCACGACGACCGATGCTCTGCTCGCACGTGGGAATCGGATGATGGCCTTGGCTATGATAACATCCAATGCTCATCATGCAAGAAGATTCCAAAGGAGGATGCTGAGAAAGTCCTCGAAGAGTACAAGGACAAGATGAACGAAGCACAATTGGAGAATATGGACGTTTACATTGAGAAGTATGATGGATGCTTCTGTAAGGTCCACCTGAAGACAGACTTCTTAATGCCAAATGGCTGGTGGCTTGGAAAGGTGAACGAAGATCGCCCTGAGAAGCCTATGCTTCCAAAGGGCAGCTTCAAAAATGGCTACCAAGATGAATACAAGGAGCACTTCTGGATGTATAATTCAGAGGGCAAGAAGGTTGAAAAGTCTTCAAAGAAGAAGATCGTTAAGAAAAAGAAGAAGCCCGAGGAGTCAGAGGCTAAGGTTGAGAAGCCAAAGAAGATCGTTAAGAAAAAGAAGAAGACCGTGGAGTCAGAGGCTAAGGTGGAGGTTGTTGAGGAGCCAAAGAAGATCGTTAAGAAAAAGAAGAAGACCGAGGAGCCAAAGGATGAGGTTGAGACCGTTGAGGAGCCAAAGCCTGAGGTTGTTGAGGAGCCAAAGCCTGAGGTTGAGGTTGTTGAGGAGCCAAAGCCTGAGGTTGAGGTTGTTGAGGAGCCAAAGCCTGAGGTTGAGGTTGTTGAGGAGTCAAAGCCTGAGGTAGATGATGATGATAAAACCGAACCATTATCTTCTGACGATGAAAGCTACGAAGCAGAAGAGTATATCGTTGATGGTACAGAATACATGAAGGTGTGGGATGAAGACGAAAAAATGTGGGTTATTGTTGACCCAGAATCACAGGAGATGGTTGGCTTTCCGGATGGTAATGGGGGTATCACACCAGTATAGATAGATAGTTTAGTGTGGTTATAATAAATTTTATTTTTTGTTTTTTGAACCCTTCGGTCTTCCACGGGACCTCTTTACCTTTACAGGAATATCCTTTATTTCACTCTCAGGTGCTTTTTCAATAACATAATCTTTACCATCTTTATCTTTACTCCATTTATGCTTTCCACTAACAGGATGTTCAGGATTTTCTGGGCGCGGTTCATTAATCAAACCTAACCACCATTTACAATTCATTCTTTTAGTAGCTTCTAAATGTTTTCTACACAAACAACCTGATTTAATTTGTCTTTCACATCTATCATTTCCAAACATACCATCTCCCCAAAGGCGGGCATAACATCTATTATCGTTTTCAACATTTTTATTGAAATTGACAGTTTTCAAATCAACGTTTTTTAGGTAAGCATTTCCGAATTTAAAAACTTCCATTATTTTATATTTTAATTAAACAATAAATAAACTTCAAATTTATTTAAAGTTTATCTTTTAAATAGTTATCGTGGGAGTAAGCATTTTTGCCGAAATAGCAAAGTGGTTAATGCGTCGCACTTGTAATGCGAAGGTCCTGGGTTCAAATCCCAGTTTCGGCTTACTCAACATAGCTCAGTTGGTAGAGCAAAGGACTGTAGTTCCTTAGGCCATCGGTTCGATTCCGGTTGTTGAGATTTTTATATTTGTATTTATTATAGAACATGTCTGATTCAGATGTTTTTTTTAACGAATTGACTAAATATTTTCATAGTCAATACGATTTTTTTAAAGATAGTTCCTGGTTTGATGGTTTAAAATATCATATTCATGCTAACTTTAATATCACCGAAGAAGAGTCTATATTAGATATTGTCTCAATTATATTATCAATAGCATTCGCAATTGTTAAGAATCGTAGTAATCATGAAGAAGTTGATCCATATTTTTTAGAAAAGGTAAATGTTCAAAGTGGTTTACAATTTCCATTGGATACTGGTAATATGGTTCTAAATAAAAAGATGTTTGTTGATTTTTTAGTAAAGATTTTTGATCATTCTAAAAAGAGATTTTTAGACAAAAATTTACCTTTTGAGAAAGGTCCAGGTGGTAGACAGAGATTATCAGATAAAGCATTTGATCCACGTAGTTTATACGCGGCAAATGAAAGATGGTTAAAGAATACAACACCCGATGGAGTCAGTGAATGGAAACCTGCGAAAGGACCATTTGGGGATTCTATTTTTCGTGCTTATCAATATGCGAAAGGGAAAAATATGTATAGACCATTAGATGTGAATGTTGTTGGTCCTATGGGACAACCACCTAAAAGTATGGATGAAGTTATGATGAAAGATGATAGAAATGAAGCATTAGAACGTTCATATGTTTATTCTCAACTTATGGAAAGTAATAGTGAAGGGGAATTATCAGATGAAACAATCGCAAATATAGCAGATGATCGTCTAAGAAGCCGTGGTTATGTAACAGGTGTGGCTGATAGAGATTTTAGAGAGTTATCTAGATTTTATCGTATCGGATATAGAGAAGATATAAGCTTACAAGATAAAGTTGAAATTATAAAAGAACAATTAAAAAATATGGTCCCCTATGTTTTAGAAAAATTAATCTTACATTCCGATATGGGATTTTATGGAAAGTATGATCCTAGAAGTATTGATTATAATTATATAAAAAAAAGAACATCATATAAAAGATTAAAATTACAACTGGATGTTTACGATGCTGGAACTTCTGAACAAATAATGAACTATGTAAGGTTAATACGTGAGGTTATTATGGATGGAGTTTATGATTTTGACAGAGAAAATGATGAACATTATAAAGATGAAACTAAAACCATTTTACATCCTGACGAACTTATAAGAGATGATACTATGGCTGATGTTTTCGTTGATCTAAATGCTCTCTCTAAACTATACGATCAATGTGATGTCTATAGAAGAAATATAGATGAAATTATAAATGATTTTAAAACTACCTATCGTAATATTGTTGTAGAAAATGACTTTACATCAGGAAGAATGCAAAGGCTCCTCAATAGATTACTAAATGAAATGGATGATTTACTTGTCCATGAATATGCGGCTGCTAAACTGAGAAATAATGTTTATGATGAAGGGGTATTTAGTAGTATTATGGGTCAAAGCGAAGCTGTTTCAAGATTATCAAAACCAATTTATGAATTTCGTCAAAAAATATTAGAAGAAAATAAGTTAATTCCTAAAAGATTAAAAGTTCTTGAATTAGAAATTTATGAAAAATTAGTATATGATATCTTTAGAACATTTGAATGGAATGAAGATTATCATAGAATAGCAAATATACATCCATCCGCAAAAGAAACAATGATGGAACTTTATGCACATTGCGATATCTTAAGAGAACAATTACACCCTACAAAAGATAATCCTCCATTGATACCATTACCTCATTTACGTGAAGATCCACGAAAAAAGTTTGAGTACTCAATGATCTTGAAAATAATAAAAAATGAACTTAGAATGAAAGAAATGGATGCTATAGATACTATAAAACATATTATTGGATTAAATGAACTATTAATAGATAAAATGATGAATTTCCCTGATTTTGTTAAATACTACAAAGGATTCAAAGACCATGATGTTAAAGAGATTTGTGAAACTATTTTAAAAGATGGAGAAATAGAAAAGTTTAGTCAAGATGATATAAAAACTGTAAGGGCTGGTTTAAAAAATTTTAATAAAGGTAAAATGGATCAAGGAAAAATTGATGAATTTGTAGAACAACTCAGGGAATTTGTTACAGATGTTTATGAAGATGATTATCAAGAATTTATTTATAGTGATCCTCAGGCAAAACAAACATTTCTTGAGAAAAAAGGGAACCTCCGCCTATTAAATGAACAACTAGAAACTGTATATTTAAGTATTACTGGAGATGATGTTGGAAAGGCAATTCACGAAGACAAAAAAGATGAAAATGGTAATTACTTTTTCGATTATAACATATTAAGTGTTATGGCAGACATGGATAAAGGTATTACACGTGATGTTAAATATTCTTATAAAGACTTAGACAGTTCTGACTCTAAAGGGAACGAACAAATAGATGAAGGGATGATTGAAAAAGAATGGTTAGAACGTTCAGTTTATCGTAAAAGCATTCGTGAAAATACCCCAAAATATGTTCAGAAGAAATTGTCAGATTATAGTTCGGATCCATTCTCTTTAGAGGATAATGATCTTAGAATTGTAGAGAATCTTCCAAAGGCTAAGCAAATGGATCCAGGACAAAGGGCTAGACTTCAACCATTCTTAGGTGAAGACGGTGAACTTCCACAAGACATTAATAATGACATTTATGATACAATGATTACTAAGAAGTTGAATGAACGTCAAAAAAGGAATTATAGAGGACTTGGTTTAGGAGACTATTTAACTTCTCAACCAGCATTTTCAGAAGCAAAGGATTTTGGAAGATTAAATGCGAGAGAAAAAGAATTAGAACAAGATATGAGAAATCTTGTAAGAGAAGGTAAAAATTATACTGATCCTGAAGTAATTCAGATTGGAAGAGAACGTGGTTCAGTTAGTAGAAAAATGCCGAGAACATTACGAAGAGTAAGCGAAATGAATCCAAGGAAAGATTTTAGAGGATTAAGTTCTGGTAAGAAATGGAAGCATAGTGAAGCGGATTTAATGGAACTCAAAGATATTCTCAATAGGAGCAATTACGATATGGTAAAAACATATGGCAATAAGGTTAATAGTGGGATGGAACGAGAAGTAATGGATCAAAATCCACAATTAAATAGTATGGCTCCTGAAGATGTTGAAGGGGTTTTAAAACCACTAATAACTGAAAAGATTATTGAAGAATTAAGGGATGAGTCACTTGATGATAGTGATATTATTAAATACAAAGATGAAAAGATAGATATACGTTCTGTAGCTGATGTTATCAAAATACTTGACACCCTTGATACAGAAGAATTACTTGAAAAAACACAAACAATCTATGAGAAATATCTTCCTGAACTAGGGAGGAACAGGGGTGTAAAAGAAAAATACGATCGTTTAGAGCTTATAAGGTATCAAGGTTTTGACGGTGAATTAAGAAGAAAATGTATAGAGGTTATTATGGCGATTATTCGTATAACATATCTTGAAAGATCAAATTACAACAAAAATTTTGATTTTAATCTTATCTTAAAGAAAGAAGATGATACCAGTAGATTACAACCAACTGTTTACAATGCTCCTCTTTATGAAGATGGTGCTCTTGTAAGAGATCCATATGGAGATTTAGTGAGAGATTACACAAGAAGCTTCACACCAAATCCATATGATTATCTTAATGAACAATACAAAAAACCAGAAGAATTCAAGACTTTCAAGATAGTTGGAACGAGGGATGAAGAGCCACTATACGAAGAGGAACCAATGTTCGTTCCATCAGAATCAAGGAGGGGATCATACACTAGGAGCCGTCGGTTCACGGGAGGTGGGAAGAAGAAGACGGGACAGAAGAAGAGGAAGGGACAGAAAAAGAGGACGGG
>Ga0209223_10003437_pt1 | contig 15090 bp, 12 predicted proteins | sample COG_06_FD_184750 | JGI IMG/M metagenome (GOLD analysis project Ga0209223, IMG submission 184750) | Pelagic Microbial community sample from North Sea - COGITO 998_met_06 (SPAdes) (version 2) | ecosystem: Environmental > Aquatic > Marine > Neritic zone/Coastal water | place: Helgoland, sampling...
TACGTTCCTACGGCGCTGCAATGAAAGTTGTTGGCAACGCGGATCGGCAGGAAACGGGTCGCTGGGTAAACAATAGGGCGGAGAATTCCCACTTGCCGTTTCGACGACGAGAACGCGCTATGCTCCGCTTCCGACAGATGCGCTGTCTGCAAAAGTTCGCTGCCGTCCACTCTTCAGTCCACAACCATTTCAATCAGGAGCGCCACTTCTACTCACGAGACAATTTCAAGCTCAATCGAACCGCCGCTCTTACTGAGTGGCGCCAACTATTGAGCGCATAGATTAAAGCTGCGCAAGCAATCCGATGCGAGTTCTCATTCGTCTGACAGCACCGATCTGAGGCTTTGTCAGCCAATATGGGCAATTTTTTACCGGTACAGGTCACATGTCGGCCTAAACCACGTCAGGGCCTGAGGTTCTGACGATTTCCTCTTCGGTACGCTGCCATAGCTCAAAGGCCATTGGATTGGACCGTTCTTCCAGAAGATGACCCACAAGGCCAATGGCGCGGGCCATCACGCCAAAACCCCGCGTGATTTGCCAAGGGAAGCCCATTTCCGCGCAGATTGCCCCTAGGGCACCAGTTGCGTTGATCGGAAGGGGGCGATCGCGGGCAACGATTCCCTCGATATGATTCATCAGTTTGATGTATTCCCCGGAAAATCCATTTTCTTCGGCCAGTTCAAACAGCCGGGGGGTGCGTGGATCAATGGGCGTGTGAACCGGATGGCCAAGACCCGGAATGATTTTTTTGTCAGCCCGAAACTGATCGACAGTCTCTTGTGCTAATGCCTCCAGATCTATCCCTTGGCCAAGTCGGTCTTGGGGCAGGGCATCATACAGCATCTTCGTCGCCCCCTCCATCGAGCCTACAAAGACTGTACCCAACCCACACAATCCAGCAGCCACAGCCGCCTGAAGTGATTCAGGTGCGCCAAGATATGTCAGACGCGCCACCATCGCTGAAGGTGTGATGCCGTGCTCGACCAAAGTGATGACCAAGGCATTGAACATGCGCGATTCCTCTGGGCTTGGCTTGCGATCCTTAATCAGCAAGAACGCCAAATCGCCCAAGTTCATGTGACCCAGAATTTCATTTGGCAGATCCAGCCCATGCACAACAATCCGGTCAGCCGTGCTCCAACCAATGTCAGACGTCAGCTTATCTTTTCTCTTTGGCATGTTGCTTTCCTTTTTTTGTTTAGATCGGGTCCCAAGCGAACACATCCGCCGAGACATCAAGTGGGACGAAACTGTTCTTCAGTGCTGGCATGGCGTGTGAAGCGATCGTATCGCCGGTCCATCCCTCACTCCGATGTACTGACCTGACAGGGCGCACTTGGTTCATCAGAAACACCTCGTTGTTGCGCACCGTGAACACCTGACCAGTCACGTCCACACCTGCGTCAGAGGCAAGGTAGGTGACGAGTGGTGCGATCTTCTCCGGCTTCATTTCACGAAGTTTGGCGACGCGGGCCTCCTGTTCGAGGCTGTCCACCTTGATGTTTGAAGTCATCCTGCTCCACGCGAAAGGGGCGACACAATTGGATCGGACATTCCAGCGTTGCATGTCCAATGCGATGGACTTGGACAGCGCGAGAATACCAAGTTTCGCGGCAGAATAATTCGCTTGTGCCAGATTGCCAATCAGACCCGAAGTAGATGTCATGTGGATCAAGGAACCACCGTTTTGTTCCCGAAACACCGGCGCTGCCGCGCGGCTGGTGTTGAACGCACCATATAGGTGCACCTTGATTACTGCGTCGAAATCTTCAAACGACATCTTGTGAAAGAAACCGTCCCGCAGGATGCCGGCATTGTTCACAACCGCATCAAGGCGTCCAAAATGCTCTGTCGCCGCCCCGATCATCCTTTCAGCGCCCGCCATGTCACTGACGCTGTCCGTGTTGGCCACGGCTTTACCGCCTGCAGCTGTTATTTCGTCAACAACGGCCTGTGCGGCACCGCCGTTTTCCGAATGACCGGACAGGGTGGCACCGATATCGTTCACCACAACTGCAGCGCCGGAGCGTGCGGCCGAAAGTGCTATCTCCTTGCCGATGCCGCCACCGGCCCCGGTGACCAATACAACTTTGCCGTTCAGCATCATTTTGTTCCTTTACTCTTCAATTTTTGTGGTCAGCGTTCCCGTCACCACTTTTGTGCCGTCGCCGCGCGTCACCCAAAGATCGAACGTGCCCGCACGGTCCGAGGTCGCTGACCCGCCAGCGGTGATGGTGTCCCCAACAAATACGGGCGCCGCAAACCGCACTGCGATGCGGGCGCTGCCGATCAGTTTGGGCTGGCTGCGCTCAATTGCTTGGGTCAGCAGGTTCAGCATCAGGGATCCATGCACAACAGGCGCGCCAAAAGGCGTGGTTGCAGCAAACTCAGTATCCAGATGGAGAGGATTGAAGTCCTGAACCAATGCTGCGTGTGCCTTGATCAGTTCCACGTCGGTTTTGAGCGAAAGAGGTTTGATCCGCGTCATGCCATTTGCTCCCTATGTGGCCCAGATGACTTGAAAGTCGCCTGAGCAAAGCTGTGCCCCTGCCACATTGGCAGTCAACCGAAAGGTCACCCATTTGCGCCCTTTGCGCAGTTCCTTGTCGACAACTGTGGCGCTGACGCTGATCGTATCTCCGGCACGCACTACGGCGTCGGTGAACGATAGGGTCTGGCTTGCGTGCACGTTCCCTTTGGGGCGGGGTTGGCCGGAGCGGATGAACCCCTCGACCAATGCGGAAACAACCAGCCCGCGTGGCAATGGCAGACCACGGTCCACATCGCCGAATATACGTTCCCAGAGATCAATGCGCCCTTCGTCAAGGTCTACGGATATTTCCCCAAGCACCTGGGCAACGGCGAAATTATCAAAGGACCAGACGTCGCCCCTTGAGGAAGGATCACCGCCAAGTTCAATGACGGCATCCAGTGCGTAGGCACCTTGTCCTTCGGGCAACGCCACCAAGGGGTTAAGATCAATCGATATCAATCGCTCCCCTGCGCCAACGGCAAACTGCGAAAGCTTTGAGAGCATGTCGGCCAATGCGGCAATATCGACAGGAGGTTGACCACGCGCGCCAGTCAGGATGGATGCGGATTTGATGGATAAAATCACCTCGCGGGCGGTTTGCGCGTCAATAGGGCATTGCCGCAGAGCAACATCTTTTAGGACTTCCACAAATATCCCGCCCAATCCAAACGCGGCAATCGGGCCAAAGGCAGGATCTTGTTTTATGCCCATGAAGCATTCCACCCCACCAGAAAGCTGTTTGGCCACCAGAACGCCATCGATCTGGGCCCCGGGCGCATGAGTTGCCGCAGCGTGCATGATATCATCAAAGGCCGCTTGGGCATCCTGATCAGAAGTCAGGTTAAGTTTCACCGCGCCGATGTCAGATTTGTGCAAAATGTCTGGTGACAGGATTTTCATGACCACCGGAAAGCCAAGCCGCTCTGCTTGATCGGCTGCCTCCTGCGCGCAATTTGCAACCGCTTCAGGGGCGGCTTCAATGCCGACGATCGCAAGGATTTCTTTTGCCTCACTCTCATTTGGTGAGTGTGGCGGCAATTCGATTGCCTTGGCAGGTGCCACCTCTACCTCCCGCGCGGATGAAGCAAAGGATTGGCCAAAGGAGCAAGCGGCGTCCAAGGCGCGCACCGCCCGCAGGGGGTCCGTAAACACGCAGATGCCAGCCGCGTCATATCGTTCAAGGACGGCGTCATCGCCGATGGCGCAAACGGCCATGACAGTGTCCGGGAATTCTTTGCGCAAGGGCTCAAGTGTTTCTATGATCGGGCCTGCCATGACCGGACTGCCCGCAACATAAGTCAGAAATAGCAACACAGCGCCATAGCCGCCCTGTTCAAGCGCTGCGCGGGTAAATGTGTCCAGTAAAGACAAATCGTTGATCGCTTGCGCCGTACAATCCAGCGGGTTTGCCGGTGCGCAAAACGGCAAGACTTCTTTCAGGGCATCCTGTGCAGGTTGTGGCATCGGCGGGAGCGGCAGGCCAATCTTGTCGGCCTCATCGCTGATCACAATACCAGCCCCGCCGCTGACTGTGACAACACCAAGCGAACGAGTTTTGGGAAACACGCCTTGGGATGCAACATAGGCGTAGTCCATCATCGCATCTGGGCTATCGACTAATATCCCGCCGTGGCTTTCGATCACCGCTTTTGAGGTGGCATGGTCCCCCGCAAGGGACGCCGTATGCGACGCGGCCGCTTGGGCACCAAGGACCGAACTGCCCGCTTTGAGAACGATCACAGGTTTGCGGCACATCCGCGCGGCATCAAGCGCGCTGAGCAGGCCGGACCCATCGTTGATCGCCTCAAGATACGCACAGATGACGTCCGTTCCGGGATCCTGCACCATCCACGCGATGGCGTCTGACACTGTCACATCGGCCTCATTACCCGTAGCAACGAATGCAGAGGTTCCAAGGTTTCGCGCCCGCGCAAGGGCACCCAAATGCCCACCAAATGCACCAGATTGGCTGGCTATACCGATATTGCCCGCAAGTGGCAGTGCCGTGTCAAAGGCGGATGAAAACGTACCGAAATAGCCAAGGCGCGTGTTATAGGATCCCAGCGTATTTGGCCCCAAAAGCCGCATATTATACGCCTTGGCAATTGCGACAATCGCCTCCTGCGCTGCGGACCCTTGATCACCAGTTTCCGCAAATCCAGCAGAAAACAATGTCGCGGAATTGCAGCCTTGCTGCCCAAGCGTCTCCAGTGTTTCTGGCACGGCGCTGGCAGGCAGGGCGATCAACGCTGCATCAGGGGCCACGGGTAAGCTAGCGATACTTTGATAACATTGCAGACTCTGCACGGTATCGTGGTGCGGATTGACTGGATAAATCTGGCCATTGAAACCTGCCCTCAGCATCGATGCGATGGGGCGGCCCCCTATTCTGGCGGGGTTTGAGGATGCCCCGATCACCGCTACCGAGCGGGGCGCGAGGATCGCGTCGATGCTGGTCTGTTTATGGCTCATTATCTCGGTCAGGCTCCAACATTTAGGATATATTCAGGGCATGCAGCTGGCCTATACCGCGCATTATGCATCTCTAATTTCCTCGGCATAGTGACAGGCCACCTGACGCCCGGCACTGACGTCACGCAGTTCGGGCCGTTCCTGCTTGCAATGGTCTTTTGCGAACGGGCAGCGGGTATGAAAGGCGCAACCAGATGGCAGGTTCACAGGGCTGGGCACGTCCCCTTCCAGCCGCATGCGGCTGCTGGGCCGATCCAGATCGCGTGACGGGATCGCGGAAATGAGCGCCAGCGTGTAGGGGTGGAGGGGAGCGTCAAACAGGTTTTGCGCTGGGGCCCTTTCCACGATCCGGCCAAGATACATCACGATCACCTCGTCCGAGACATGGCGCACCACTGAAAGGTCGTGCGAGATGAACAACATGCCAAAGCCGCGCGCCTTTTGCAGGCGGGCCAGAAGGTTCAGCACCTGCGCCTGAATGGCGACATCCAGCGCTGAGACCGCTTCGTCGCAGACCAGAATATCCGGATCAGGAGCCAAAGCGCGGGCGATGCCAAGACGCTGGCGCTGCCCGCCCGAGAACTGGTGCGGAAACAGGCCGCCATGTTCGGGTGACAATCCTACCTGCGTCAGCAATTCGTCCACACGCACCCGCCGTTCAGCACGGGTGCCCACGTTGAGGATATCCAATGGTTCCGAGATGATCTCAGCTGCGGTGAGGCGTGGGTTGAGCGAGGAAAATGGATCTTGGAAAACAATCTGGATCTTGCTGCGCAACAGGCGCAAGTTTGCGCCCTTGAGTTTGAGAATATCCATGTCGTCAAACATAACGGTGCCGCTTTTGGCCTCGATCAGGCGCATGGCAGCCAGCCCGGTGGTGGACTTGCCGCAGCCGGATTCACCTACCAGTCCCAGTGTCCGGCCCGGATCAAGGTCAAAGCTGACATCCTGTACAGCCTTCACCACCCGGCCCTCGCTAAACAGGCCACCTCGCCCGCCAAATTCCACCGACAGATTACTGACACTGAGTTTGCTCAAACCGCACCCTCCGCCAGCCAACATTTGACGGACCGACCCTCACCAAGTAGGACATCTGGCGGCATTGTTTGGCACTTGTCGAACGCCTTGGCGCAGCGCGGCGAAAACGGGCAACCCTGCGGCAGGTTGGTCAGGCTTGGCACGGTGCCTGCAACCTCAGGCAGCGCGCCTTTTTCATGGGTTGTTCCGTCTGCGATGTCTGGAACGCAAGCTAGAAGACCTTGCGTGTAGGGATGCGCGGGGTTGGTGATGACCTCGCGCACGGTGCCTTTTTCGATGCAGTGCCCGGCATACATCACCACCACCCGCTGGGCCATTTCTGCCACCGCACCAAAATCATGCGTGATCAGAATCATCGCGCTGGAGGGATGGCGAATGTCGCGCAACAGATCGAAAATCTGCGCCTGAACGGTGACGTCGAGCGCGGTTGTGGGTTCATCCGCGATCATCAGCTTTGGCTCGCAGGCCAGCGCGATGGCGATCATCACACGTTGCCGCATCCCACCGGACAACTCGTGCGGGTAGGCATCAAGTTTATCCGCAGGGTCGGGGATTTTGAGCAGCGTGAGGATCTCCAACGCGCGCGCACGTGCCTCTGGCCGAGACATGCCGCGATGACGGCGCAGAACTTCGGCAATTTGTTCACCGACGGAATAGACGGGGTTTAGCGATGTCAGGGGTTCTTGAAAGATCATCCCCAGATCAACGCCGCGGCGCTTGCGCATCTCGCGCTCGTCAAAGGCCACAAGGTCTTCACCGTCCAACACGATCTTGCCGGACGCAATACGCCCCGTCGGTGGGCGAACAAGGCGCATGATTGCCAGTGCGAGGGTGCTTTTGCCGCAACCGGATTCGCCGACCACACCCAGCGTTTCACCGCGGGCAACGGATAGCGACACGTCATTCAAAACAGTAATACGGTTGCCCGCCTGCAAATCAAACGTGACCGTCAGGTTTTCAATTTCAAGCAACGTATTTTCAGATGCCATGCCCATCACCGTTTCCTGAGTTTTGGGTTAAAGGCATCGTTTAACCCGTCACCGATCAGCGCGATGCACAGCACGGTGATGAGGATGGCAAGGCCCGGATAGGCGACGGTCCAAGGCGAGTCCCAGAAATAATCGCGTGACGCGCCGATCATCAGCCCCCATGTCATGATGTCCGGATCGGTCAGTCCCAAAAAGCTGAGGGCGGCCTCGAACAGGATACATACGCCGATCAGCAGTGTGATGGACACGATCAGAGGCGGCATCGCGTTGGGCAGAATGGTGCGCATCATGATCCGCATGTCCTGCGCCCCTGCCGCGCGCGATGCGAGTACGAACTCTTGTGATTTCAGGCGGACGAATTCCGCACGTGTCAACCGGGCAAGCGGGCACCAGTTCACTATGCCAATGGCAAAAATCACGGTCCACATGCTGGGCGAAAAGAGGGTTGTCAGGATCATGGCGAAGACAAGGTTTGGCAGGACGAGGAAAAATTCGGTCACGCGCATCAGCCCGTCATCCATGAGCCCGCCAAAATAGCCCGCGAAGGCACCGATGGAGATGCCGATGGCCATGGTTAGAAATGTTGCCGCTATCCCGATCAGCAGAGTAGCACGCGCACCATGAACCAGTGCAGTGAATACATCGCGGCCCAGAAAATCGGTACCCAGAAATGCCTCATCACCCGGCGGCAGCAAGGGTGCTTCGACCATGGAAAATGGGTTTTCAGCCACAAGGTAGGGTCCTACGAGCCCCGCGAAGATGATGACCATCAGAACGATCAGCGCACCAAGCGCAGGGCGGTTTGACGCAAATGCGCGCCAGGTTCTGCGCCATGCCTGCTCTGGCAGAGGGGCTGCGGGTGCTTGGATGTCAGCGGGCATTTGAACGACTTCCCACACGAGGATCAATCAGGCGATAGGTTAGGTCCGTCAGAATATTGGCCACAATCACCATCACAGCCGACATCAGCAGGATGCCTAACATCACCGGATAATCCCGTCTCAGCACGCTTTCAAACAGCAGCGGGCCAATCCCCGGCAGCGAAAAAACTGTCTCAACCAGAACCGCACCGGACAACAGTTGGCCGAGCTGCAAGCCGATCATCGTGACAATCGGAATGGCCGCATTGCGCAGAGCATGTTTGTAGATGACAGAGGCGCGGGTCAGGCCTTTGGCTTCGGCTGTGCGGATGTAATCCGCGCCCAACACATCCAGCATTGATGCACGCGACAGACGGCTGATTGAGGCCAAAAATAGCCCGGAGAGAGTTATTGCAGGCAGAACTAGGTGGTAAGATACATCCAGCGCGTATCCCACAAAATCACGGGGTGGCGGCACGGATGTCAGTCCGTAGGCCGGAAACAGCGGTAGCCAGGATGCAAAGGCAATCAACATCATCATGCCAAACCAGAACGTCGGCGTCGCATAGCCAATCAAAGAGATGAAGGTCACAAGATGGCTGGTCAGATGATTTGGGCGCAGTGCTGCAGCCACCCCAAGGACAGTGCCAAAAAGCGATGAGATGAACAGCGCGGCAAGACCCAGCATGATGGTGACCGGCAGCGCCTCAAGAATGACCTGCGTCACCGGTTTGTTGAAGTGGAACGAATAGCCCAGATCGCCCTGAAAGATCGCCGCGATATAGCGCAGAAGCTGGGTCGGCACCGACTGATCCAGCCCATAGGTTTCGCGGATGCGCTGAATGACTTCTTCCGATGCACCGCCATCGGCGATCAGCACGTCAACCGCGTCACCCGGCGCAAGTTGAATGAGAAGGAAGTTCAGCACGATCACGGCCAGCAATAAGATAACGCCGCTTAGGACGCGTATTGCAAAGCTTCTGAACATGCTGAACTCCCGATCCGGACTTGGCCTACTTGGTCGCGTCCGCGTTCCACCAAACCCGATCCATCGGGCCGTAGAAACCCCAGCCGCCAATGGACATATCCTGAAGCCGCACATCGCGGATCATTTGCGAGGGGGTCTCAGCAATCCAGGTGATAGGCATTGCTGCGCGGATACGCTCGCCAACTTGACGATAGAGGTCCTTACGCTTGGGTTCATCAGACTCGATTGCCGCTTGAGAAAAGAGTGCGTCAACTTCGGGGTCACAATATCCGGACGTGTTGGTGTAGGCCCGGTTCTTGATGTTGTCGCAGACATAAAGGCGGCTGACACCAACGGTGGGATCGTGGAAATTGCCGGGCAGCATCAGCGCAAGATCATAATCCCACGCACTGACCCGTTTGCCCCAGGACCCGGTGTCAGGCATCTGTTCGCGGTTAATCTTGATGCCGACCTCTGCCAGTTGCGGCACTAGGTATTCGCCCACAGTGATGTGCAGGTCACGCCAGATTGACAGGTGAATCAGCGACAACTCAAACCGCGTGCCGTCGGAGCCCGCTGGGTAGCCTGCCTCGTCAAGAAGTGCATTGGCGCGACCTTGGTCATATTCAAGCGGTTCGGCATCCTTCATACCAAAGGGGTTGGAGGCCACAATCGGCCCGGTGGGCACAAAGCTGCGACCTAAGTGCAGTTTTTCGGTGATGAAAGGTCTGTTGATCGCTAGGGAAATTGCTTCGCGCACACGCACATCATCAAGAGGCGGACGGCGGGAGTTCATGTCCATCGCAAACATTGATCCGGTGCCTTCACAACAAGGATCAACGGAGACATATTCCATTGAATCATAGTTTTCGAGATCGCGATAGGTGGACAACGCAGTGCCGGAGGCAAGGTGGAATTCACCCCGCTGAAAGCCCACGCGCACAGCCGATTGATCACCGATCACTTGAAACACGATCTGGTCGAGATACGGACCAGGCAATGCCCACTCCTCAAAAGGTTCTAGCACCAAATATGAGGGCAGGCCGTTGTCGACTACCTTGAATGGTCCGGAACCCACGGGGTCAGCGTGCCGTGGATGTTTCATGAATTCCTGACCGTCGTCAAAGATGTGCTTTGGCACAATCGGCAGAAAACGCGGGCTGGTCATTGAGCGGAGGATCGCCGGGGACGGACGGCTCAGCTTGAAGACGACCGTTTGGGGGTCAGGGGTCTCAACGCTCTCGATTGCCCCGAACATAGCGGGACCAAATCGGTGATTGGCCAAAGATGTCTCCAGCGAGTATTTCACATCCGCAGAGGTGACAGGCGCGCCGTCGTGGAATGTCGCATCTGCGTTCAAGTTGAACGTAAACGACAGGCCGTCATCCCCCATCGCCCAGCTGTCGGCGAGGTTTGGCTGAAGGTCCCAGTCGTCGTTCATGCGCACAAGCGTGCCATAAACTTGCGGCGAGACGAGCCCGACCGCGGCGGAGACGTGAAGTGGGTTGAGGGAGGCAATCTTGGCCGAAGCGATGACCGCCTTCCCACCCTTTTCCTGTGCTATTGTCGGCGTCATGCCAGCAAGCGTGAGGCATGCAGCGAGGGCGATCGCCTGCGTGCATCTTCCTAAGAATTTGAGGTGCATACTGCTTTCCTTTCGTTGTTTGAGTTGATTGAAAATTTCTTGTATACGGGGTTGACCAAGGGTAGAAATATCTGCCTGTTCATATAAGAGTGCGCTCTTTTCGGGACTCTTTTGGAGGTAGAATTTTGCAGATCATATGGCCCTTCGATCCTGTTGATGCGTCCTCTAAGACACTGACGGGGCAAGCAGATTCCATGCTGCGCCAAGCCATCATTGTTGGCTATCTGCGCCCCGGCGAGCGGCTGACTATGCGCGGGCTGGCGCAAGATATGGGGATGAGCGTAACCCCTGTGCGCGAAGCAATTCAGAATCTTATTTCCGAACATGTGCTGCATATGCAGTCGCCCAAAACCATTATTGTGCCGCGCATCGATCAGGCGGCGTGCTTTGAGGTTTTTCAGATCAGGATTGCGCTTGAGACATTGGCGGCCGAGCAGGCGATGTCGCACATGGGTGCTGCGGATTTCAAGAAGCTGCGCGCCATCAATGCACGTCACCGCGAAAGTCTTGAACGGCGCGATATTGGAAAAGTTCTGAAGTCCAACAACGATTTTCACTTCTCCATTTACCGCAAGTCTTTGATGCCAGCCCTGCTGAATCTGATCGAAACCCAGTGGCTGCGTATCGGTCCCACGCTGAACTTCCTGCATCCAGACTACGTTGGAGGGCTGACAGGCAACGACCATCACGAACTCATCATCTGCGCGCTGGAAGACGGGTCTGCCCCTGAGGTGCGTGCGGCGCTCAGCGGCGCTCTGCTTTCAGCACAAAATGAGATCATAAAGCGGCTTCCCCCACGCTTGACCATTTAACTAATTTTGTTATAACAGCATGGTATTACAAAACTGTCAAATCTTGTCTTTTTAGGCTGTGAGACTAGGTGTCGGAGACACCTTAATGAACGGCCTTCGCCGGGGCAAACGGCTGCCGATAAGGTCTGACACCGGGCAAATGGATGTATTGGAGGATATCATATGGCAACGCCAAAAGTCGCAATTTTAGGCATGTTTCTGGAAAGCAACAGATTTTCCCGCACGATGGGAGAAGAGCAATTCAAGCAGCAAGTTCACTTTGCAGGCGATGATATCACCCAGGATGCCCGCAGCCCGAACCCTCGTTTGATGAAGGAGTACGTCGGCTTTTACTCAGGCATGGACCAGCGCGGCGATTGGGAGCCGGTTCCGATTTTGGTCACAGGGTGTGGGGCAGGCGGGGCGGCAGACCACGGATTCTTTGTTGAGGTATTGCAGGAGATTGAGGGTGAACTGGCCAAGGTCGGTAAACTCGATGGGGTCTATATCGGTAATCATGGCGCGATGATCACCACCGAAGAACAGGATGCGGATGGGGTATTCTATCAGGAGATCCGGCGCATGGTTGGCCCAGATGTACCTATTGTCATAACGCTAGACCCGCACGGCAATGTCTCAGAAACGATGGTCAATTCGGTTGATATTGCTGTGTCTTACCTCACAGACCCCCACATAGATCACGCGGATCGCGGTGTGGAGGTCGCAGGCCTGCTGCATGAGCTTTGGGATGGCATGAAACCGCATGTTTTTTCTGTGCGGCTTCCCATAGTGCCGCCGAATGTCGCAACATTTACCGGCTCAGGTGCGTTTGGCGAGATGGTCGATATGGGCCAATCGCGGTTGCGGCCCGAGATTTGCAATGTCTCGATACTGGGTGGCTTTGCCTTTTCCGACACTTGGAAGAACGGTCTGACGATCATCGTCACGGGTCGTGATGACGGCACGCATGCGCGGGCGCTTGCCAAGGACTTGGCCGATTATGGCTGGGCCAACCGCGCGCGTTTCATCTGTGAAGCCGAACCAATGGAGGACGCCGTGGCGCGGATTGTGGGCACCGGGAAAGACCCGTCTCTGCTCCCATCAATTTATTCCGATCTGGGTGACAACTGTGGTGCGGGCGGCCCCTCCTGCACCACGTGGATGCTTGAAGCCGTACACAACGCTGGGGCCAAAGGTGCTTTGATCTACAATTTCTGCGATCCGGTTCTGGCTGCTGAGGCGCATGCATTGGGGGTAGACGCTACGTTCACCGCCACATTCAACGGTGATGATTGGGGCGAGGGTGGCCAAAAAGACCACGTCGCTGAGGCAAAGGTGCTGGGGCTTTATGATGACACCGTAATTGGTCGCCATGGCATCGTGAAGGGCAAGACTATCTATCCTGGTCCTATGGCGCTGCTGGATCTAGGCGGAGTGCAGGTTGTGGTGGTCAGCCGTCGTGTGGTTGGAAATGATCCCATTTACGGCGAGGTGCTAGGCATTGATTTTTCAGAGATCCGCAGCATCGTAGTCAAGGTCCGCAGCTCGTTCCCAGTGGGTTTTGACGAATTCATCGCGGCGGAGAATATTCATTTTGTGGACACACCCGGACGTACGTCACCGATGCTCAAGCGCATGCCATTCGAGAACCTGCCGCGCCCTGTCTATCCGCTCGACAGCGGGTTCGACTGGCAGAACCCACTTTAGGTTATTTTGGCAAGTCACGGACATTATACACGAAGGTTGCGTGGTCATGCGCGGTCGTCTTGCCTTTTTGACTGCGCAACCTCAGTCAAACCATCTTTCAGCAAACATAGGATTTTGCCATGTCTCGCCCTAATATTCTTGTAATACAAGCTGATCAGCTGACATCCCTTTGTTTGTCCGCCTATGGCAAGCCATATGCGATCACGCCGAATATTGACAAGATTGCGCAGAACGGCACAACCTTCACCAACAGCTATTGCAACAATCCAGTATGCGGGCCGTCGCGCGCCTCTATGATGACAGGGCGTTTACCTTCGGATATTGGAGTGTTTGATAACGGGGCTGAGTTTTTAGCTTCTGAACCAACTTTTGCTCACTACCTTCGCACACTTGGCTATAAAACGACGCTATCAGGCAAGATGCACTTTGTCGGACCGGACCAATTGCATGGGTTTGAAGAACGGCTGACAACGGATATTTATCCGTCCGATTTTGCATGGACCGCAGATTGGGATAAAACCGACGAGCCTTTTGCCCCTTCGGTTATGAGCCTGCTGAGTGTCGTCGAAGCGGGGTATTGCGAACGTAATCTCCAGATTGACTACGACGAGGAAGTCTTCGCCGCGGCCAAGCAAGAGATGTACAACCATGCGCGATCAACGGACGATCGCCCCTTCATGCTGCATGTGTCGTTCACCCAACCCCACAACCCGTTTGTCGCGGGAAAGAAATATTGGGACATGTATGAGGGCGTTGATATCTCCGAACCAGAGGTCGCGCACATTCCTTACGAGGAACGGGATGCTTGGGCGCAACGATATTACCTGACAATCCGGCAAGACGAATTCGATATCACACCAGAGCAGCTTTATAATGCGCGGCGTGGATACTTTGCGATGTGCACGCATTTTGATGAAATGATCGGCGGGCTGATTGAAACGCTGGAGAGCATTGGGGAGTTGGAAAACACCTACATCTTCATCACCTCCGATCACGGAGAAATGCTGGGCGAACGCGGCATGTGGTTCAAGTTCAACCCGTTTGAAGCCTCTGTCCGCGTACCCTTGATAGCACAAGGCCCGAAACTGAAAGTAGGACATCGCGAAGAGGCGTTGGCCTCGCTCGTGGATCTAATGCCTACTTTCACAGACATTGCCAGCGATGGCCAGTTCGACGGTTACGCAACGCCCTATGATGGGCGCAGTTTGCTCGCTCTGCCTGAACGCGGGAGTGATGGCGATAAAGTGTTCATCGAATTCAACGGCGAGGGTCTGTATGCGCCTGCAATGATCATGATCAAAGGCAACATGAAGCTGGTTCATAGCCGAACAGACCCCAAGATGCTGTTTGACCTCGCAAATGACCCGCTTGAATTGACCAATCTGGCCGATGATCTGGCCTATCAAGATGTCCTGAATGCTATGTTTGCAGAAATGCAAAACCGTTGGGACGAAGACGATCTGGATCAACGGATCAGAGCCTCGCAACGCAAGCGGATCTTTGTGCAAGACGCCATGAAGCACGGTCGGTTCCCATCTTGGGATTTCGCGCCGCACTACGATCCCGCCAAAGTCTATGTACGCGGTGGCACTGACCCCAGCACCACTGCCACAAAACAGAGAGGACGCTTCCCATACGTACCTGTTACGAAACCACAGTATCCAAGACAGACGAAAAAATAGGCTGGTGCAGCGCTGGTTTGCGAGGTTTATTGGTCTAAAATGAGAACGGATCTGAAGCCTGTTCAAGCCATGAAGCCTTGCTGCACACCAAGCCGCACAACTGAGGCCGCGCCGCTGCGCTATGAACCGTATTCGCCCAGTTGGCGTCGACAAGATTCCTCACACGATATCCTCGATATTCCCCGAGGACGCGCGCTCTTGGAGACCGATAGCCCTTTCATTGGTACTGTCAGACAAAACCAACTTGAGCCGTGCAGGGCGGTTTCGTAGCCTCGCCGTATGACAAAACACTCCCCATTTAGGTACTTTAAAACGAGCCCTGAGATCATCCGCTTGGCTGTGATGCTGTACGTTCGTTTTCCGCTCTCACTCCGTAACGTGGAAGATCTTCTGCACGAACGAG
>Ga0209223_10003439_pt1 | contig 15085 bp, 7 predicted proteins | sample COG_06_FD_184750 | JGI IMG/M metagenome (GOLD analysis project Ga0209223, IMG submission 184750) | Pelagic Microbial community sample from North Sea - COGITO 998_met_06 (SPAdes) (version 2) | ecosystem: Environmental > Aquatic > Marine > Neritic zone/Coastal water | place: Helgoland, sampling...
TAAATGATTTAGGTAAAAAGCTAAAGTCTAAATGTGGTGTAGGTGGCAGTTCTAAGAATGGAGAAATATTAATCCAAGGTGATAATCGAGATAAGGTTATAAAGCTTTTGGAAGCTGATGGGTATTCGATAAAAAGAAAAGGTGGTTAATTCCCTGTTCTTTTTAATAAAAGACAAGTTTTACGAACGCCATGATCTGTTTCGTACTGTTCCGCTTCAACAAATCCAAACTTCAAATATAAGTTTATCGCTGGTAAATTATCACAACCGGTTTCTACAGTAAAGTTGCACTCCATATTCTCACTCAATACAAAAGCAATCATTTTACTGGCTAAGCCTTTTCTAAATTGACTTGGCTGTACTACCAAACTTTGAATATGTAAGGTACCATTATTATCTCTTATTTCAATTACAGCATTATAGACATCGTTTTTTAAAAAACCATAAAAATGGGTAGAAGAATTTAAAAAATCTTGCATTGTTCTATTTAACGGGGGAAAACCATTTACCTTAAGAAGCTTCGCTTCGATAATATATGATTCCTGCCAAATTGAAAATAATTTTTCCGCGACAGGAACGTCGTTATTGTTTAGATAAAATATCATAGAAACAAATATAAAAATTTACAAAGAACTGGTTTTGTTTATAATTTACCACTTAACATTTAAACTATACATATTAAATCGAATAGTTTATCTTCGTAATATCTAAAAAAAACCCAAATTATGAACCATTCTAAAACGCTCTTTAAAATTGGAACTTTTATTTTTTTATTAGCAACGTCACAAATTTATTTTGGACAAAATGGGGAAAATATTTTTCCGGGAGAATTAATCGTTCAATTAGAGCATAAGCAAGACATCTCTCTAATAATAGAAGAAATAAATGCTAAGAATCCATTATTGGAATTAACCGTTGATCATGTTTTAGCTAATTCCATTAATATATGGCTATTGCGATTTAATCAGAGTAATGTTATTGATAAAGATGCATTGAAACTTGTTACCTATTCGGATGGAATATCTGTAGCTCAATTCAATCATACCGATGTAGAACTCCGAAATACATTACCAAATGACCCACAAGTAAATCAACAATGGGCATTTTTTAATACAGATACAACTGGTGCTAACAATGCTGTTGGTATTTCTGCTCAAAAAGCTTGGGACCTAACAACTACGGGCACTACAGTTCAAGGTGATCAACTTGTTGTAGCTGTTATTGATGGTGGATTTGATGTAAATCACGAGGATATTAATTACTGGACAAATTCTGGAGAAACTGCAGGAAATGGAATAGACGATGACAACAATGGCTACATTGATGATGTAAATGGTTGGAACGCTTATAATAACAATGGAGGAATGACCAGCGATTCTCATGGGACTCATGTTGCTGGAACAGTAGCTGCTAAAGGAGATAACGGTATAGGCGTAACAGGAGTAAATTGGAATGCTCAAGTAATGGCTATTCAAGGTTCTTCAGGAAATGAGTCTACAGTAATAGCTGCTTATGGATATGCATTGGATAATCGTGTATTGTACGATCAAACGAATGGAGCCTCTGGAGCATTTGTTGTCTCAACTAATGCTTCATTTGGTGTGGATAATGCCAATCCGGCAAACTATCCAATTTGGTGTGGATTTTATGATACTTTAGGGAATTATGGGATAATAAGTTGCGGAGCTACTGCCAATAACAATGTCAATATTGACGCGGTTGGCGATGTACCAACGGCATGCCCAAGTGACTGGCTGATAAGTGTCACTAACACAGGTACTAATGATGATAGAGGTTTCGCTGGTTACGGATTAACACAAATTGACTTGGCTGCTCCCGGTGAGAATATTCTATCGACATATCCGAACAATAGCTACAGCAGTATTTCAGGAACATCAATGGCTACACCGCATGTAGCAGGAACAATTGCTTTAATGATTTCGGCTGGTTGTGATGATTTTATTACAGCGTATAAAGCGTATCCAGATAGCATGGCTTTAGTAATTATTCAAATGATGTACGATAACGTTGACCCAGTTGCAGGTTTAGCAAATGAATGTGTAACTGGAGGAAGATTAAACCTATATAAATCTGTCCGCGCAGTTGCAGACTACATCTGTACACCTATTGTTCTAAGCACTTCTGCTGTTAATGCTACTTGTGCAAACAGTGATGGTTCAGCTACGGTTAATGTAACCGGAAATCAAGGTCCTGTAACTTCATACTTATGGGATGATATGGCAGCCCAGACTACACAAACTGCGACAGGCTTAATTGCAGGCAATTATTCAGTAATTGTTACAGATTCTGCAGGAAATACAAATTCATCTGTTATAACTGTTTTAAATAGTAATCAACCGACTGTATCTATTACTGAAGGCGCTCAAATATCTTGTAATGGAGAAACAAATGCTTCAATAACAGCTATAGTTGTTGGAGGAACACCAACATTCTCCTATTCTTGGGATGATGGAGAAAACCAAACTACAGCTACAGCTAGTGGATTAGGAGCGGGTGTATATACAGTAACTGTGGAAGATATAGCCAATTGTTTAGAGACAGCCACAATAACTATAACTGAGCCAAATCAGCTAAGCAGTTCTTACGGAATCAATGGAAATACAGCAACCCCATCTAATGGTGTTATAACAGTTATTCCCTATGGAGGAACTCCTCCTTATTCTTATGATTGGGACAATGGAGCAACAACAGCAATCAATGATGGTTTATTTCAAGGTGATTATACATTAACGCTTTCGGATGCAAACGGATGTAGCACCTTAACAACATACACCGTTGGAGGAAATGTTGATATCAATGAGTCTTTCTCAAATAAATTCACCGGTAAAGTATATCCAAACCCAAGTAATGGAAAAATTCAATTGCACTTATCTAATATTAATGAAGGCACATACACTGTGGAACTTACAAATACAATTGGGCAAGTCCTGAAATCCAAATCCATTGAAATAATTTCAAATGAAACGAAAATTGAATTTAATTCAGAAGGTTTTGCTAAAGGTATTTATTTATTGAATTTAACTGCAAATGGATTCCTTTTAAAAAGTTACAGAATAGGCATAGAATGATTAATCCGAATACGCTATACTTACTTAGTGCATTCACATACCTTGCAATCTTCAAGCGTTTCAAATGGAACTGCTCCATGGCACCCTCCCCAGATAAATTCTTTGCACTCACCATCTTCTTTATCGAAATAGTACTTTGTAATCACAGCCCTACAATTTCCTTTATCAGGTTTTAAATCACAATTACAATCAGTAACAATAGGTTTAGTTGTCGAACAACTAGCAAATGCTGTCAATAAAATTACAGTAAATACGAATTTATTAATTGACATTTGGATCAGGTTAATCAAACTACCTTTTTAGTACTATAGAAAACTATGCTAATTCAAGCTTAATTTATTGCTTTTGAATCCAACTATAATTAAACCCACATTGCTGATAATCAGTGTCTATTCTAATATAAATGTCATTTAATTTTCTGTTTACCCAACTCTCTGTTTCTTTCGCTTTTTTCTTACTTAATGCAAAGTTTTGAATCATTTGATAATCATCACTCAAATTTGCTTTATGTGGTTCTGTACGTTTCATTAACTTAACAATTCTGTATGCATTACCATTCATCGTCTCATAATAAATTGGAACAGAAATTTCACCTTCTTTTAAATCATCTATTCCTTTAAACAATTGCGGATCTATTTCTTTCATATCCCAGTACATGGAACCTGTAGATTGATTATAGATTAAACCTCTACTACCTTTACTATTAGGATCATCAGAATATTTTACCACCGCCTGTTCCCATGTTATATCCCTATTATTTATATCGCTCACAATTTGGTTCAATGTATTTTTTGATTTACTCATCTGCGTATCACTTACTTTAAATTGCAACAAAATATGTGCTCCAGAATATTGTTCGCCTCTTCGCTCATTAATTACTAAAATGTGATAACCGAAAGGAGATTCAAACACTTGCGAGACCTCACCTATAGGAATTCTAAATGCAACCGCATCAAATTCAGGAACAAAGTCACCTCTAGTTACCCATCCAAAATCACCTTGGTTTTTCTTAGAACCTGGATCTTCAGATTTATATTCTGCAGCAACTGCAAAAGTCAGTTCCCCATTAATTATTTGCTCACGAATAGTAGTCAACTTCTTCTTAATTGAAAGTTTCTCCCCAGCAGTTACTTCAGGCTCAATTGTGATTTGAGCCACCGCTATTTTACTATTTATCAAGGGTATACTGTCAGTAGGAAAGGAATTAAAAAAAGACCTAACATCTTTAGGAGAAACAGATACTTCTGCCGTTATTTCTTCCTGCATTTGTTGTGATTTCATCCGATCTTCAATTTGCGTAAAAAATTCCTCCTTAATCTCTTCAATACTTTTATCGTAAAACTTTTCTAAATCATCTACTCCACCCGGCATCTGACTAGCAAAATATTGGATGCGTTGCTCCAATTCGGCCGTTACCATTTCCTCCGTAACCTCAATACTATCTATTTCAGCTTGATGCAGCAGCAAACTTTGAAACATCATTTCTTCCATAATTAAACACCCAGTATTATCATCAACTTTAACTCCTTGCTGAGTAGCCTGTAATTTTTGTGATTCTATTTCGGATTTTAATATCGCTTTATCCCCAACAACAGCAACCACTTTGTCAATAATTTGCTGCGCTTTCAAACCAGAAGTGGTGAAAGTAAATAACGTTATTACTATAATTTTTCTCATATATTGTTCATTACTAATCAGTAACTATTCTTATTGTCTTATTATTATCTCAAGCAATTAATAAGTTTGCACCTGCTGCGCTTTTATTGCATCATTGTATAAGTCCTCTCTCAATTTATTCCTTAAATCAATTGTTCTAAAATTCAATAATATTGTTTTTATTTTTTCTTTCTCAAAGCTCAGAGGAGAAATCGCATCCTTCAATGTAAAATCTATAACATTAATAAAGTAGATAAAATTTTCATCTTCAAACATGATTTTCTTCTTCTTCCTCAAAAAAGATTCAGTGTTAACTTCTTCCAACGGAATTACTTTTAGTACATCTTCAAAAAACAACCATTGGTCAGGGTCATAATGAAAATTAACCGCGTATAAATCAGCGTAATACCTCATTTCATTTATGTCGTTTTCTTGCTCCAATCGGAAATAAAGCTGAGGCTTATCTATATCAGGAGTACTTTTCGAGATTTTCAAGTAAAGTACTTTTACAATATAATCTTTCAACATAAAATCATCCGTATGCGCTGCATAATATTTTTCAACCTCACTTGTTGAAACTGAGGTGTCTAATCTTTCCTTTATAAATTGCTGTTCGTAAGCATAAATGATTAATGATTTTCGATAATTATCTAACCTATCTTTTACATCTTTAGCTGCCTGAGGCAAAACCTCTTCTGCTTTTTGTAAAACGATCTGATCTTCAATCCAATTAGCCACTAGGTTGTCAATAAATAGCAAACTATCTTCTTTACTTAAGCCACTAGGAACATCTTTAATTAATTCTTCCTGATACAAATGAATACTTCCTACACTCGCCGCTTTGACTTTTTCTTGTACAACTTCTTCCGTATCGCAAGAATCAAATATTGTTATCACTAATAATATTAAACCTGTATAAAAATGTTTCTTCATTTGCAATTAAACAGTAACTCCTTCCTAGTTACTGTTGATTGGTAATAGAGTGTAGTATTTCTTTATTAATCGTTACTGGATATTTCTGGCGTAATTCATCCAACCAAGTTTTCTCTAGGTAATCTTGATAAGCAGCCGTAATTAATCCTTTTGCTTCTTTCAATTCTTTTACTTGACTCGGTAATTTATCTTCAATTATAACAAAGCAATATTTTCCTTCAACTTCATCAATTAATTGCGGCTTATTTAAGCCCATAACCCATGAAAATTCTTTTATCACCTCTTTTTCGCTTTCAACAAAACGACCACTCTCAAACTTAATGTTTAATTGAGATTTCTTGTTTAAATAGTTAACAATTGAGTCATGTCCAATCTTACCCTTTTTAACCAATTTATAGGCTGTGTTGATAGTCTTCTTATCTGAAGACGTGAAAATTTTGGCATCAACTCTATCCGCCCACATATATTGATTTTTATGTAATTCATAGTACGCTTTTAATCCAGTAGAGTCCTTAACACCTTTACTCCAAACCTTTTCATCTGTAATTCCAAACAACAAAATTCCATCTCTGTACTCTTTCAATAAATCTCTAAATTCTGGATATTTTTTTGAAAGCTGGGTTCTTTCATAGGCAATTAACATATTAGAAACATATTTGGAATACTTATTGTCAATAAATTTGATAACATCCTTACTTTTAGATGGCTTTTGCGTAGAAGCAATATAACTTACAAAATCTTGCTGCGAATAACTTTTATCGGCAAAAGAAAATAATTCTCCAGTTAATTTACTCGCAGACTCTGTGTTCCACTTTCCTTTAAAGATTGAATTATCTACTGCTTTATATAAAGCTTCCTTGTTTTTAGTTACTTCAATATATGCATATTCATTTTTCAATTTTGCAACAAATTTTTCTTTAGATATTTGAGCTCTCACATCTCTTTGAATTTTATTCTTTAATTCGTGACGCATGCTTTCAAGATCTCCAACCGCCTTATAATCAGCTCTTTTAATGATATGCCATCCTACTTTTGTTTTTAATGGAGTTGAATAGTCTCCATTATTTTTTAAAGAGAAAGCAACAGAATCAAACTCCAGAAAAGCCTCTCCCGGCTTTAACCAAGCTTCCTCTCCCATTTTTAATTTGGACTGACGATCTTCAGAAAAGTCTATCGCCAATTTAACAAACGATTCCCCTTTACCCAATTTTTCATATAATTCATATATTTTCTTTTCTAAGTTCTCCTTGTCCAGTTCCGACATATCTTTCTTGATACTCAGCATTAAATGAGAAATCTTAACCGAACCCCTTCCAGGTCGACTATCAACGGTATTTACAATGTGGTAACCAAAACGGGACCGAAATGGTTGAGAAATTTCACCAACAGGTGTATTGAATGCGGCTGATTCAAAAGAATAAACCATCCTGAAAGCAGTAAAATAACCTAAATCTCCGTAGTTTTGTCTAGCAGATTCGTCTTCAGACATTCTTTTCGCAGCTTCTGAAAAAGTTAAGTCACCTCTTACAATTTTATCTCGAATATTTTTAATTCTTTTATATGCTTTTAAAGTATCCTCAGGAGTTGCTGTGCCATCCATTTTTATTAGTATATGACTGGCTCTAATTTCAGTATTAATTCTATCATAAGCTTCAGTAATCAATTTCTCATTCACCTTTTTATCAACTAAATAAGGGTTTTCTAACTGAACTTTATAACCATCCAACTCTTTAATGAATGAAGCTAACGTATCCATTCCTAATTCTTCAGCTTCTGTTACCTTTAATTTGAATTTGGTAAACAACTCCATGTATTCATCTAAATCTTCTTTGGTGGCAACGGTTTCCTTTTTATTCTTCCAATAAATCTGTTCAAATTCAGACTTATAAACAGGAACATTATTGACTGTCATTAAAACAGGTCCTTTTTCTTGTCCGTAAGTTGTAAATGCAAATCCAATTCCACAAACTATGAATAATATATTTCTCATGTTCAAATTAATTTATTTAATGTTATAATTAGGAGCCTCTCTAGTAATCGCCACATCATGTGGATGACTTTCAGCAATCCCTGAACTTGTAATTTTTACAAATTTTGCTTCTTTTAAACCAGTTGTATTTGCAGCACCGCAGTACCCCATCCCTGCTCTAATACCACCTATCAACTGGTGCATAATTTCTTCTAACTTCCCTTTAAAGGGAACCCTTCCAGAAATACCTTCAGGCACTAATTTCTTCACATCCGCTTCATCGGACTGGAAGTATCTATCTTTCGAACCTTTTTGCATTGCTTCTAAGGACCCCATTCCTCGGTAAGCCTTAAACTTCCTTCCTTGGTAAATTATTGTTTCTCCCGGTGATTCTTCGGTTCCAGCAAACATTGAGCCCATCATAATTGTATCCGCTCCACCTGCAATTGCTTTAACCAAATCTCCTGTAAAACGAATACCTCCGTCTGCAATAATTGGCACTCCTGTTCCTTTTAACGCTTCTGCAACATTCATAATCGCAGTTAATTGTGGAACACCTACACCAGCGATAACTCTTGTAGTACAGATAGAACCTGGTCCAATTCCTACTTTAACTGCATCCGCTCCAGCTTCTACTAATGCCAGAGCAGCCTCACCTGTAGCAATGTTCCCTACAACAACTTGTAAATCTGAAAATGCAGCTTTGACTTTCTTTAATACTTCAACCACACCCCTAGAGTGCCCATGAGCAGTATCAATGATTATTGCATCTACACCTGAATTGACTAAAGCTTCGACCCTTTCTAAAACATCTTCTGTAACTCCAACGGCTGCTGCTACTCTTAATCTACCATGTTCATCTTTACAAGAATTAGGATGCTCTTTAACTTTTATAATATCTCTAAAAGTTATAAGACCAATTAATTTATCATCTTCGTCAACAACAGGAAGCTTTTCAATTTTATATTCTTGTAATATTTTTTCGGCTACACTTAATTCAACCTTACCCTTTGCAGTAATAATATTTTCGGTTGTCATTACTAGTTCAATTGATTTGGACATTTCTTTTTCAAATCGCAAATCTCTATTTGTAACAATACCTACCAAAACATTGTTGGCATCTACTACAGGAATTCCGCCAATTTTGTTTTCTGCCATTAATTCTAAAACATCTTTCACCTTTTTATCCTTAGAAACAGTTACAGGATCCAGAATCATACCACTCTCTGAACGTTTTACTTTTCGCACTTCACCAGCCTGTGCATCGATGCTCATGTTTTTATGAACTACACCTATACCTCCTTGTTGAGCAATAGATATTGCCAAAGCACTTTCCGTTACTGTATCCATTGCAGCAGAAACGATCGGCACATTTAGTTGAATTCCTCGTGTAAATTGAGTAGTTAGCTTAACTTCGTGTGGCAGTACTTCAGAATAAGCCGGAACTAACAATACATCATCGTATGTTAGTCCTTCTCCGATAAATTTTGCTGTAGTTTGTGGCATTGACTTGAATTTACAAATTATGATTCCAAAAATAAATTCGTACAAAGATAAAAATATATCAAAATAAGCAGGTATAAATTATGTTAAATATCCTCATTAAATTCTAACCTTTGAAACAATACAATATGCTTCTAAATAAATTTAATTTTCCAATGAACTTATAAAGATCTTATGTGTAATCATAACTGATTAAATTGTAATTTTAAAAAAAATAGATTCCTATGATTCTAAAAACCTTACTAAACTTTATCCTTTTATCATTTGTCATAATATTGTTAACTTCTAACTCCTGCGATAAGAATACAGCAAAGGTACCTGAGCCTATTGTTCCAGAAATGGAGAAGCTTTCTTATGATTTTGAAAGTAACTTTGAAAACATGTGGAATGAAGTTGATTCATTGCAAAATATTGGGCTTTATAAATCTGCATTAAATACTGTTTGTGTCATTTTTGATTCTGCCAGTGTCGCTAAAAATTCACCCCAAGTGGTCAAGGCAGTTATACATAAAATGAAATACAACTCTTATATGACGGAAGATGACTATATAGTAGCGCTGAATGAGTTGAATAAGGTTTCTGAAGAATCGACATTCCCTTTAAAACAAATCATTCACTCAGTTACTGCAGAAACCTATTGGGGATATTATCAAATTAATCGTTGGAAATTTATCAATAGAACGCAAACTATCAATTTCGACAGCGAAGATGTGCGCACTTGGGACTTAACCACTTTAATAGATAAAGTCTACAAACATCATGCTTTAGCTATTTCGAATAAAGATAGTTTACAACATGCTGATATCAAAGACTTTGATCAAATGCTTACCACATATATTGATGATAATGAACAACGGCCCAGTCTTTATGATTTTTTAGCACATAGGGCTTTAGACTTTTTTCAAAATCCAGAAAGAAACTTAACTCGACCTGCCGATCAATTTAAATTAGATGGAAAGAAATATTTTGGTTCAGCCGAAGTGTTTTCAATGTTTTCAACGGATTCAAATGACTCGCTATCCAACGAATTATACGAAGTTAGAATCTTACAAGAGTTAACCAAATTTCATTTAACTGATGAAAAACCAACTGCATTAATTGATTTGGAATTAAGGCGTTTGAAATTTGCTAGAGCCAACTCTATCGAAACAAATAAAGAAGAGTTATACTTTTCAGCATTAAACAAACTTTCAGAAAAGTATAGCGAATCAGAATCCAATGATGAAATTCAATTTTTTATAGCGGACTACCTGAATGAAAAAGGAAATAAATACAACGCTAAAACAAAAGAAAATCAATGGGAGAAAAAGAAAGCATATGAAAGATGTTCTGCTGTTATCATTAAAAACCCTAATTCCTATGGATCAAGGCTATGCAAAAGCCTACTGAAGAAAATTCAAAACAAAAGGATTTCTTTTTCTATGGAGCCAGTTTACCAGCCAAACACCACTGGAAAATTTTCTTTATCTACCAAAAATATTGACTCACTATATTTTAGAATTATCAAAGTTGATTGGAATTACTTTTTAACAGAGAACAAGTACGGCAAGGAATTAATTAACTCCTTTCTTCAAAAAGAAACAGTAAGATCATGGAGTAAACAAATAAAAAATTTCGGAGATTTTCAATTACATTCAACCGAATTAAAACTTGAAGGACTTCCAAACGGACAATATGTTATTCTTGCCTCGCCAAACAAAAACTTTACAATTAAGAACAATGCAATTGCCTACGCATCTTTTTGGAGTAGTAACTTAAGCTATATCTACCGAAAAAATGAAGACGAAACTCTTGATGTTACTGTTTTGGATAGAAAAACAGGTGCATCTATGAAAGGAGCCAAAGTACAACTATATACTCGAAAATATAACCGTTCTACTCGTAAATATGACATTAATAAAGAAGAAAGCTATACTGCAAACGAAAACGGACGTTTAAAGATTGAAAGCGCTGAAAAACACAGGTATTTATACTTGGATGTAACGCATAAAGATGACAGATACAATACAACTAGTCAATTGTATCAATACAAATCATACGACAGAAGTCCAAGAGCTCATACTACTACGCATTTATTTACTGATCGAGCAATTTATAGACCCGGACAAACTGTTTACTTTAAAGGAATAAAAATTCACCATGACGACGATAAACATACACTTGTAAAAGAGGAATCTTCTACCGTAGAATTTATGGATGTTAATTACCAAAAAATAGAAGATTTAAAATTAACTACAAATGAATATGGAACCTTTAGTGGTTCGTTTACAGCGCCTGTAGGAATGTTGAATGGACAGATGCACATTAGAGATGCACACGGAAGTAAATATTTTAGAGTTGAAGAATACAAGAGGCCAAAATTCGAAGTTAACTTTGAACCGATTGAAGGAGTTTACAAAATTGGGCAAGAGATTAATTTAATAGGAACTGCCAAAGCTTACGCAGGCTCCAACATTGATGGTGCTGAAGTACAATATAGAGTTACCCGTTCTGCTACATTCCCATACTGGACTCGCCACAGATGGGGATACTCCCCTAGCTCTCAGGAAATCGAAATAACTAATGGAATTACTAAAACTGATGAAAATGGAGAGTTTATTATTTCTTTTAATGCAGATGAAGATAAATCCATTGAAAAGAAATATTACCCAACATACAGCTATACAATCCACGCAGATGTAACGGACATTAATGGAGAGACGCACAGTAACTCTCAATGGGTAATAATTGGTTATAATGCAATGAACCTATCGATTGGAATTACAAATCAATTTGATAGAAAATCACAAAACAAATTTAAAGTAAACACTACCAACCTAAATGGAGAGAAAATTAAAGCAAGTGGGAAAATTATCGTTCACAAATTAGAAGAACCATCTAAGATTTTCAGAACATCACTTTGGGGTCGTCCTGACAATCAAGAATTCACAAAGAAGGAATATTACCAATTATTCCCTAACGATTTATATGGGAAGGAAAACGATGTAACCACATTCAAAAAAGGAAAAGAAGTATTAAACATTCCGTTTAACACTGAAACAAGTGACTCTGCAACATTTAACGGAATGAAAAGCTGGACATCTGGCAGGTATGTTTTAGAAGCATCTGGTATTGATGCTTTTGGAGAAGAAGTTAAAGACATCCAATACTTTACTCTTTACGACAACAATTCTACTAAAAACCCAACTAACGAAATATGGTGGTTTACTGCAGTAAAAAACTATGTTGAACCTGGCGAAAATGCGGTTTTTTTAATAGCGACAGGCGATGAAAACCTACAGGTATTGTATGAAATAGAACACAAAGGTAAAATCATACAGAAAGAATGGTTTAATTTATCCCAAGAACAAAAGAAGATAACAATTCCTGTACTTGAAAAACACAGAGGGAACTTTACCATTCACTTTAGTTTAGTGAAACATGGGAGAGTATTTACCAGAAGTGAAACGATAACGGTTCCATATTTAAATAAAACTTTGGATATTGAATTTGAAACTTTTAGGAACAAATTACTTCCAGGACAAAAAGAAGAATGGAAGTTGAAAATAAAAGGACCTAAAGGAGAAAAAGTTGCTGCTGAAATGCTAGCTACCATGTATGATGCCTCTTTAGACGCTTTTGCTTCCAATGCTTTCTATATGAACATCTACAATTCTTATTACTCTAACAAACACTGGACAAATAACAGTTTCTCTGCAAAAAAATCTCAATTATGGAACCATCATTGGAATGAACATTCTCAAATATATTTTAGAAATTATGACAAACTAAATTGGTTTGGTTATTCCGTAAACTATTATGGTTATAGGTATAAAAACTTATCAGGTGCGACTGCAAGAGAAGACGACATGGTAATAGACTATGCTGACGCCGAAGTTGCGGTTGAGGAAATGGAAGATGAAGCAGGCGGCGCTATCATGAATGGTATTAGCATGAACGCCAATCATTTGCCAACTGTAGTGGATAAAAACCATGAAAAATTAAGCAAAGATGAAGATGTAAAAACTTATAAACGGGAAACAAGCACTAGAAACCAAAATGGTTTAGGAAACATAAAAGCCAGAACCAACCTGAATGAAACAGCATTCTTTTTACCACAGCTAGAAACAAATGAAGCGGGAGAAATAATTATAAAATTCACTACTCCCGAAGCATTGACTAAGTGGAAGTTTATGGCAATGGCCCATACCAAAGACTTAAAAGTGGGATACCTTACAGAAGAGGTGTTTACTCAGAAAAAACTGATGGTAATGCCAAATTCCCCTCGATTTATGCGACAAGGAGATAAAATGACTTTTACAGCTAAAGTGTCTAACCTTGCCGAAAAAGATTTATCAGGGAATGCGCAATTACTATTATTTAATGCAATAACAATGAAGCCGATTGATGCATTATTTAAAAACGACAAAGCGATTATACCCTTTACTACCAAAAAAGGACAAAGTGCTAGATTAGCATGGGATATTGTTATCCCAGAAGGAGTTGGAGCAGTTACTTACAGAGTTGTTGCCAAAGCAGAAAACTTCACGGATGGAGAAGAAATGGCACTTCCTATTTTAACAAACAGAATGCTGGTTACGGAATCAATGCCATTGCCAAGTAAAGGGATTGGAACAAAAGATTTTAAGTTCACTAAATTGATTAACTCCAGCTCCTCAACTTTAAAACACCATAAACTAACATTAGAGTACACTTCTAATCCAGCATGGTATGCCATACAAGCAATGCCCTATATGATGGAGTATCCTTATGAGTGTGCAGAACAAACATTTACACGTTACTATTCTAATTCATTGGCAAGTAGTATTGTTAATTCAAGCCCAAAAATAAAAGCGGTATTTGACAATTGGAAACAACAAAGCCCTGAAGCATTTATGTCCAATCTCGAAAAAAATCAAGAGTTAAAGTCATTGCTACTGCAAGAAACCCCTTGGGTATTAAACGCTCAAGATGAAGGGGAACGCAAGAAAAGAGTTGCATTATTGTTCGACCTAAACAAAATGGACAATGAGCTTACAAAAGCCATGCGCAAATTACAGAAAGCCCAAGTATCGAATGGCGGATGGCCATGGTTTCCAGGAATGCCAGAGAGTCGTTACATTACTCAACACATTATTACAGGAATGGGGCATTTGGACAATCTAGGAGTTAAAAATGTTCGAGAAAATGCAGAGGTATGGAAAATGGTTAAAAAGGGTGTTGGGTATTTAGACGCTAGGCTTGTTGAGGATTATGAATGGACTAAGAAACACTCTCCTAACTTCATGAATGAGCAACATATTGGACAATTACAAATTCAATATTTGTATGCAAGAAGTTATTTTAAAGACCTCCCAATAAATAGTAAATTAAAAGAAGCTGTTGCTTATTACCAAGAGCAAGCAAAAAAATACTGGATGAAATTTAGTATTTATACCGAAGGAATGATTGCTTTAGAGGCACACCGATTTGGCATTGAAAAATTACCACAACAAATACTGGCTTCTATCAAAGAACGGTCAATCTTACACGAAGAATTAGGGATGTATTGGAAAGATAACATTGGTGGTTACTATTGGTATCAAGCTCCAATAGAAACACAAGCATTATTAATTGAAGCTTTTGATGAGGTAAATAATGATGAAAACGCTGTTGAGGACATGAAAGTTTGGTTACTTAAACAGAAACAAACAACAGATTGGAAAACAACAAAAGCAACTGCTGAAGCCTGTTATGCTCTCTTATTGAAGGGAACAGAATTACTTACCAATGATGAAATGGTTGAAATAAAAGTTGCCGGAAAATTAATTGATCCAATAGCTTTGGGTGCAAAAGTTGAAGCTGGAACAGGCTACTTTAAGACCTCATGGAGCGGTGGCGACATTAAACCTGAAATGGGGAATGTCTCCGTCACTAGAAAAACAAAAGGAGTAAGTTGGGGGGCCATGTACTGGCAG
>Ga0209223_10003440_pt1 | contig 15082 bp, 14 predicted proteins | sample COG_06_FD_184750 | JGI IMG/M metagenome (GOLD analysis project Ga0209223, IMG submission 184750) | Pelagic Microbial community sample from North Sea - COGITO 998_met_06 (SPAdes) (version 2) | ecosystem: Environmental > Aquatic > Marine > Neritic zone/Coastal water | place: Helgoland, sampling...
GCGTCCATTTCCACCTCCACACGGTCCATAGAAACGCCGTGAGCTCCTGCCGAGCGACGTTGAATGCGAACCTCAGCATTACAAGAGGGGTCCGATGCGTTTGATCCCTTCGGCGATTTCAAGTGCATCCGCCCGCCCGGGTATACCCTGGCGGATTGCGTTTCGGGTATATATGAGGCACTCTTGCTGGTGGCGCATGAGCTCTGCCGCAAACTCCATTGTTTTGACCGCGTCGTGCACATTCCCATCGCGGGACAACCACCCCCCCGCCGTGCGGCGATGCCAACTGGCACCACTCTGGCCATTTGCCTCTTCCATCCTGCGCCGAGCGACCCCGTTATGAAGGCGCTGCCACCCGAGTACCAGCTAAGCCGCGCGCAACTCCTGGACGCATGCGCGTCGTTCTCGGGGTTGTCGGTGACGGTCGAGCACTACGGGATGCAGCGGGCGTCCGCCCGGATCGCTGGCGACATCGACCACGCGGCCGTCACGAAGGAGCTCATGAAATCGCCACGCCCACGGCACCGACGGGTGGGCGTGTGTTTGGACACGTTCGAAGCCACCAGCGGTGCGTTCTACTGCATAGTCGAGCTCATCTGGGATTCAATGCGCGGGCTCAAGTGGTTGGTGGAGAGCAAGCAACTCGGCAGCTGCAGCCTCACGCACACGCTTGAACGCGGACGGGTGGTCCCGCTCGAGTTGTCCCTGGTGGGCAAACCAGCCCGGCCCGGATGTACAGTTACAGTGGGCGACCCATTGACGCTCTTCGCGTATAAGCGGGGACTCCAATCCAAGGCACACACCAGCATGGACACTTCATCATTTGAGAACATTATCTTGGCGCTTAACCCAGAGCAGCGCGATGTTGTGATGGCGAAATTCCAGAGCATGAAGGCGAAGAACGATGATGCGGCACAAAGACTGGCCAGCACCGAAGCGAAATTGGCCGACTCGAAGTTTACGGCCGAAACGGACGTCGACTTGCTTGTCGGCCAGCTCAACCAGTTGCTTGGGTCGATGTCGGCCGAGGCGAAGGACCAGTATTCGGTTACGGTTGATGGTTACCTTGCCTCCCTAAAAACACGCGACACGGCCGAAATGGCTAAGTCGAGCCTCCGTCTGATCATGTGCGCCAACTACGACAACATGAAAAAAATGCTCAACGAGCAGTCGGGCGCAAAGCGCAGTCGGACAGAAGAGACCGTCCACTCCCTTCCGCCTGCCGCATCCCTTCCACCGGTCGAGCAGCTTGTGCACGCCCCCCCCGCTGAGCCGAGGGAGGCACCGGTTGAATTGAGCGAGCGGGATCAGTTGAGGTTGTCGCTGGCTGCTACATTTGGGACAGATTGAGGACACGCAGGTGAGACGCCAGCAACGCGGCTTGGTCTCGCACGCTTTTAGACGGGGTGTACTTCCAATGTTCCATTTTGCTGAATGCCAATAAACAGGCCCCTGCATCGCGTCCGACCTTGTACTTCCTCCCGATCACAACGGAGCCGTCGGCCCGTTGTTTAACAGCGCGCCGCGTGCCCTTTAGCAGCGTCATAACCCGCGGTCCCGCCCGCTCGCCGAGCTTAGCTTCTGCTGCGGCTAACCGGGCGACGGTCGCGGTGTAGCCCGCCTGCACGACCTTGAAGCGGGACACGTACGCGTCATTCTTGCACCGTGTTGCCAAGGTCATCAATTGGTCGGGTGTGCATAAAGGGTTGACGGCATGGGCACTGTCCATCATCGCCCCGAACGCCACATAACCGCGCTCGTCAATGTCTTGCTCATACATGCTGGATCCAGACGCGGCTAAGTTGGACGTCCCGACCGGGTCCATTGCGGGGTCTTCGGGCATCAGCACGTTTATCAAGGAGGAGCTTGTGGCTGATGGGGTCGGGAAGCCCCAGGTGCCGTTCCCGGTTGGAAAGGCGCACAAGCGAAAGAATCAAAGTGCGTACGGCAAGGCCCGTGGCCGCGCCTTAGATCGGGACTTCTCCACGTCGATCTTGATGCCCGGTCAGAGCACGGCGGCGACGGACAGGGTGCACCGAGCCTTGGGGCAGCTGGGTGTGGTCGCCGTCCGCACGCAGTATCGAGTCCTCACGCGCGACACAATGCTGACAACCCTGATCGACGCGGTTGGGGTCAGCCGACGGGATCCAAGCACGTTGTGGTGCATCGAACTGAAGACGACGGCCGTGTCCTCTGCAAATTATGCCGCCTACGCTGACAGTGCATGCCAACGCACGCCCAACCTGCGATGCATCCCCAGCCTCCCGAACACGGAGAGGTGCCGGCACGCCTTGCAAGCCGGCTACGGGGCCCTGTGCCTCTCTCGGCTCGTGGGCAAGGCGGTCAAGGCGGTCGTCGTCGTGATGTGCGGCGACGGCGTGTGCGTCACGCGCGTCGTCCCCCCCACGTTCCAGTGCGACATGCTGTTCAGGCGCCTCCCTCGAATTCCGGTAAACCGCCGGCGCGAGATCGCACCACCTCGGCCGAAGGCAAGGGCCCCGCTCGCCTCCTGGCCTGCGGCAATCGCCGTGCACACCTTGCGCCGGCTGGGCCTCCACGCGATCCGTCCGCAGCTTGCCCGAGGGATCGTGTGGGTCGCCGACGCCGCCGAACGGAAGGTTGGGGTGTGCACGTACGTGCTGGCCTGGCACGCGATGGGCCGGAACGCACGGGCCACCGTGCACGCACAGTTGGCCACGGCTGCCCGGCGGCACAAAGGGGCGGGGGGGGGTGGCGGAAGCCGGGTGTCAACGTATGTGCTAGGCCCGCAGACCCCAGCCGGTGCGAACCAGCTGACGGTAGCGGGTCCGGCAGTGCAATTGTAACGTGCCGCGTATATGCGTCAGCACGTCGCACGTGCACTCACCATGACAACCAAGTTTGACGCGGGCGTAGGTGGACTCAGTGTCGCCAACGATTTCCAGAAGAAGGCGACAGGCATCCTTGGCAATGGACTCGTCTTCGCGCCCAACAACCAGCCGTCCGACCTCGACGCAAAGGAAGGGTACGGACGCTCCACAACGGGCCTTCCGTACACGATCAGCGGAACCGCCAAGGTCATCTCAAACGAGGTGGGCGAACACTTTGTAACAATGGAAGATCCGCTCAAGGTGTTGTTGCCAATGACAGTGAGCAATGAGGCTAAAATCATCGTGCGGCAGCAGACCGTTGTTGGCGGGGCAGCCACCATTGTCCCGGAGCGGGCGTCTGCCCGGACAGTCGGAATCATGGAAGACCTTCATGAGTATGAAATGACCAGGTACGGGGTCGACATTGAGATGAACGCCAACCAGTTCTTGGCACAGGGCCATGTCGCACAGAAGGAACTCGACATGAAGGTGGACGCACAAAAAAGAGAGCTGTCTGCAAAGCTTATCGAATTGGGGTACAACATGTTGATGCGCCAGGGCACGTACATGAACGACGCCATCGTGGCGTCCATGCCCGCGGTGCCTTCGAACGTCAGGAAGTCGACAGCGCACCGGGTGTACTGCCAGAGCATCTTTGGTGCGCTGAACAAATCAGAGTATGGCGTTACCACCCTGCTCACAGCGGCGAGGGCGGCGTCGGCCTACCCGGTCGGATCTTCGCCGGACAGCATGTTGATCATACCTACGGGTGCACCCGACGTGATGAAGTACGCGCACAAGGGCTCGTGCGATTACAGCGTGACTGGGGCCGCGCACCATGAGATGAAACCGGTCAAACTGTCGACGGGCAACGTCTGGGTAGACAACCGGAGTGGCACCAAGATTATGGTGCGCGCCCCCGCCATCGCGAGTCGGACCAGCATGCAGCCAGGCAAGCGACCCATCAACGGGCTCACCCGAAGAACATGGATCATCTCCAGACATGACTGTAACGATAATGACCGGATCCCCGATCTGTTGCACGGTGGCTATGTGAAAATCGAACAGGAGAAAACTGTGTACCGTGCCGTGCAAGTGGTAGCGAGTGCCGCCATTATGGGCATCCCCGGGGATAAGACCGGGAACATGCTCTTTGGATTTCCCTTTACCGGGGTGAGCACGAGTCACGCCGAAGAACGGCTGCGAATTCAGCTCCGACTGTACCTTGGCGCGGCCTTGTACAAGCCGCAAAACGTCCTTGTCATGCCAGACGCGTTTGTGGAAAACGTCGTCGAACAGTTTTTTTTCGGCAGCGATATTCCCGCACGCACGTTGATGGACATCTTATCTGTCCCGCCAACTTGTACTGTGGATGCGACTAACAAAGGCAATAATTACACTCGTAATTCCACGTTTTCCGTGCTTGACAGTAGTGATAACCCAATCGGGACTGGAAAAGTAGACACTGTTACCGGGACGACCGTTGATACATGGACCTTTGAAGCATCGACAACATACGACTGGGCTAAGTTTAATGATGATTGGGACACAGATTTAGGGACTGCAGACGCTAAAAATGGTGGAGATAACACATTAAAAGTGAAGCTCAAACTTGAAGATGTTGGTGTTTGCTCCAAAATGTCATCTGCGGGGAAATTGACCAAATTCGATCCGACCACAGGCACCCAAACATCCCGTAAAGACCTTGCTGAACTCTTCTGGCCAGCGGGCAAGCCGTGGACACCGCCCTCTGAGGAGACAAATGATTTAAGCACCATCCACATCGCCGCGGGGGCAGTGTATACCGCGGACCAGAAAGAGAAATCCCCCAACTCTGGCGAGTTTGGCGCCCTTGACCATCCCACGAAGTACACGCACTTGTTTGGATCCCCGCAGCCGGCCAACAGCCTGTAGGTGCTATAGCACGGACGTTTCCTCGTCATCGTCGCTCGACGCGATGTTGTACGGCGGCTCGACGAGCAGGACGGTGGCAATCCCGTCGACCCTGGTCGGATCGGCGGCGGCCGCAATGTCCAGGCTGGCGACGTTGAGGATGGCCCAAACGGAGATGGCGACGGCGAGCATCACGACCGAAAAGAACGTGCTCCACAAGACCATTGGGCTGTACTCGTTGCTGTCGGCCACCAGCCAGATCCAGGGCGGCCCGGCGTGCACGATGCAGACGGTCATGACCGTCACGGCCTCTTTGTACAGTGGGGCGCGCTGCTTCCCCCCCTTAAAGAAGGCGCGGAAGCCGGCGGCGCCGACGACGAGCAGGAGCAGGCATGCGATCGAGAGCGGGTGCGCGTCGCCCGTAAACCAGACGAACCCCCAGAACATTGCGTATGTTGCGAATAAAACAGCTGGCCGCAGCATGCCCAAGAGCGGGGAGGCGCCCGTCATCTCGTCCGCCGTCCACATAAGCAGGATCCCCAGCACGACCAGCGTGGCGCAGCACACGGCCGCCCACGCATCGTACACCCGCGCGATCCCCAGCAGGCACGCGGTGTGGAGGATCGGCATCGTCAGAATCATGACCCCCCACCGCCCGAACGAGTTGTTTGCGTAGATGGTCTTGAGCGTGTTGGGCGAGGGGCGGGCGGCGGTGCGGATGTTGCTCGCGATCACCAGGACGTTGGCTGCGGCGAACGCCGCAAACACGTTGAAACGCTTGGCCGACGTGTGCACAATCGTGTGGTTGCGAGAGTACACGAGCCGAATGTCGGCGTACTCTTTTGGCATGGACACCAGTGCAAACGCAACGACGTTTACCATGGCAATGGCCGCCGCCATGTAGTTTAATTTTGTGTGCCACGCGGCGACGGACGGCGTCCGCATAAAGGAAAACGCCGACATGCTGGGCGTACGCTCTGGCGCTGGTGTCCCTAAATATAAAGACGGTGCCTTTTCGCACCCTGGTGTTTACGGCAGCTGCGCAAGCCAAATGGTGTAGATGCACTCGACCAACTCCCGCGGGAATCCGGTGGGGCAGAGCGGAGGCGCCTTGGTCGAACACGCACGCCCTCGCTCGAGCCGGGCTGCGATGCACATCAGGATGAAGCAATACGCCTTTGCGGTCTTCCCCATGCCAATGGGTGCAAGGTCTCCCGACCGCCACGGGCCGCTGATGGTCACCAAGCGCAGGAAGGTGGCTGGATGGGTGTCCGGGTCGCGCGCCATCGTCGCAAACAGCCGCTCCCGGATTTCCCGTGGGATGCCCGTGTCGTTGTACACATCGCGCAATGCGGCCATCCCGGCCAAGGCTCCGCCGACGTGCCGCGTGTGCAGGTACGCGGCGAGCTGGCTCCCCGCAAAATCCACCCCCATCTCTGCCTCCTTGGCAATTACGGCCAGCATGCGGCGGAAGTCGCCCCAAAAGACGCCAATTTTCGAGTTTGGCAGATAGTCAGAGGGCGAGGACTCGTCGTTAAATCGAGTGCCCAGAAAACGCGGCAGCGACGAGCTGTGCGTTATAATGTACCGCCACAAGATGCCCCACCGAATGCCGCCCCTTGCCATGACGCACCGCACAATCCAAAACAGGCCTCCCCTGGACATGACAACAGGGATGCCGCCAAACGGCGAGGGCTTGTGCGTGCACAGGCCCTTTGCGATGCGATCCGCCATGCGCCGTGTCCGCACTCCGGGACGGCCCAGACCGTCCCCGAGAATTGTCAACGGTGCCACGGCTCTCGCGGCGCATTCCAGCGCCTGCACTAACCCCTCGGCAGCAGAGGGAGGTGGCGCGCCGCACTGCAGCTCGACCCACGTTGACCACTGCTGCCTCTCGTTCACAGGCGTCCAGCACGATCTGTTGTCGCACCCTCTCTGCAAGTGCTCCCGGATCTGCGTCACAAGACTCGGCGGTCGGCCGACGCCGGAAACGACTGCGGTGCACCATGCGCGAAACGCCTCGGTGGCCTCCGCCGAGAGTCCGAATTCCAACGCGCACTTCACCCCGCAGGCGTTGCGGTGTCCCTCCCCCCGGCAGAGGAACCGCGGAACGAACCTCTGCACGGCCAGCATGATGTCTGCTTTGCGGCCGTGCGGCCACGGATCGTGCAGCGCGTGCACCAGCACGTCCAGCACAGCAGCCTGGTGCCGTCCAAACATACTGAAACAGTCCCCCCCACGTCGCGCGAGAAAACACAGCAAGGCGACGCGCTGATGTGCCACAAGATACTGCACGGTTTGTTTGTTCGGCCCCGCCCCGTCGTCCCCCCAGTTGCACGCGGCGATCACAAAGGCCACTGTGTCTGATGACCACGGATCCGCCTGAGGCTCCACGCCAAGCGTAGACGTCAGAAGGACGGTGCAGTGTGGAGTGGGCTTGCACATCCGGGCAATGCACCAAGCACGGGTGTCTGCAATCACCCGCCCATCGGCGATTGCATTGCACGTGAGGGCAACCATCAGAGGATGCAGCGACACGTGGAGCACCTTGCGGCACAAAGGGACGTCCCGTAGTGCCGCAATTGCAGCCGCGCTGCCAGATGCACGGCCGTTTGTCCAGACATCCGCCGCGAGAGCCCACACCTGGGCCTGTATCGATTTTGATACGTACTCCTTTACACGGGCACGGAACGAGGCTTTCAGGGTCGAAATGCACGTTGGAAACATGGCTGTCCGCTCCGCTTCTGCGAACGTGTGCAGCAGCCAAAACATGTCTTGTCCGCTGGCATCCGGGGAGACGAGTTTAAGGAGGACCGCCGCTGTAACCTCGTCGCGGGCAACCAGCGCCGATACGATGGCCTGCAAACTAGCGGGGTCGGTAACAAACGTTGACGCCATCCCTTTGACGGGCGGTTCCACGCGGGACAGTGCATCCATGTCTATCCCGTTCGGATCGGTAAGCACACGTACCAGTCCCATCGCTGCTGAACGAACAATGACGCGCAGAAACTTGATTTGCGTGCTTATTAAATTATATTAAAGTGAAATTAGGTCTTATTTAAAGATAAAACGGGCTGCGTGGAATTTGGCCCCACCCGACCAGTCGTGTATAACCGTATCGACAGACAGCCCAAACGTGGTTTGTGTGGAATGGGCGGTGACAATAATCGAACGTGTGATAAAGGGCATAAAATGATTAAATCTGTTATGGTACTTGCCGCAAGTTGAAATGGATGCAACTTCCTCTTCGTTTCCGAAATCGCTGTATGAAGGGAGTTGTACGTGTTCCGAAGTTCGGGGATACCAGGAACAATCACATGAAATAACTCCGCTTCATCCGGGGGGGGGGTGGCGGACATGTCGCGGTTCAAGTTGTCCAGCTTTCGAGTCAAACTGCATGTTATCATTTATTGGAGACAATCAACAGCAAGTAGTTGGAGACAATCAACAGCAAGCAGTACCCCACGCCGCACGCGAGAACAAAATAAACACCCTCAACCGCCAACGCTGCGTATTCTGCCAGCATCGCCATGCACCCATCTCGCTCGAACGCGAGCGCGCGTGCGTGTATTTGGGTTAATAACGCCATTTGACCGTTGGCGCTCTCCGGGTGCAATGGGGGCAACGCCACTTCCGTGGCCAGTGTGGGTATTTTTATTTACTCTAATTAAATAGTTTTCTGCATTTTTAAGTTGCTTGCAGAAATCGCAAATGTACCAAAGGAAAAATATCAGGATGTCATGGAGATTATAACTTGTCTGAGTTATCCAAATGACTGCTTTTAAGCGCGTAAAAGGCACCTATTGTGGTAATACGGGAACATCTAATAAGTTCGGCCTCCTCTGCTGATACAACACCCACAAGATCGTCTTGATCTCCAAACATACAAGCGGCCGCGGCATGGTGGGCACGCTGTTCTGCTTCGAAGGCCGCAATCTTAGCATCCGTAGCTTCACGTTCGACTGCTTTTTTTTCCGATGCGATTTAAATACACTTAATTTTAGAACGTGTACTTGTCCCACGTGCACAGACTCGCATTACAGCCAGGTGATTCGTCGCAATGGCCGTCGCTCCCGGTAGTTCGACCTCGTGCGAATGCTGTAAGCTGAACAACCGTCGTGGGTGCGTGAGTGCCCAGCTAAACACGGCGCCGTGGGGCGTCGTCCGAGATGTGGCGAACATGTTAATTGGCGGCTCTGTGCAAGTCAACGATGAATCGCTGGTTATCCACCCTTTGCACGTCGCTCTTGGCGGCTCCAAAGACGTGCGTGTAGCCGCGTTTGAAGCATCGGGCGGTGTGGTGGTAATATACAACACGCGCGATGGGTTCCAGTGGATACGCTTCATACTGACCAAGGTGTCCGCGTACAATCTGGGCAAAATAGAGCTACTGCTTGCGCTTCGTGCAATTGTAATTTTATAGCATTGAAATGGACGTGTATTTGTATATGCCTGCTTATAATGCGCAGCCGTCCAACAATGCGCGCCGACACACCGCTTGCGAAATGGCAGCACATTCTCTCTGGCGCAATTCACATTAGTTCGGCCATCGGCATTCTGGTCAGCGCGGCCTATGCTGGGCGTGATCACGGCGGGGTGTCCCACTTCGATCGTCCCCTTAAGTCCAAGCCAAGCGAAAACGCGTGGTTGTTTCGGTGCGCCAACACGACGGACGACGAGCCGTTCGCGTGCGATGCACGCGAACGGACGTACTACATATCAGCAACCGGGACTGTCGCATGGGTCCCAGTGATACCGCTTGCGTTCATTTTCGCATTCTGGAGCGGCATCTGGCATGTGTTCAGCGCGTGGCGTGTCGCAGGAAGCCGCACAACCGCGCTTGACGCGGTTGTTGTCCGGACAATCGATTACGTCGTGTCATCCGCGCTCATGATCGCAGTAGTCAACACGCTGTTCGGTGCATCCACCTATGTGGGTGTAATCGCATCCCCCTTGCTCCAGGCCGGCGTGGTACTCTTGGGGGGGTCGGTCGAGTACGATCGGGATCACTCCCAGCGCACCCGCGCAAAATGGTGGTACGTGCCGTGCGCCCTGGGGGCCTTTTCGCTGTACGCACTGGCATGGTACCCCGTGTTATCGGCGCTGACCGTGGCAGCCTCGTCCACTGGCAAGGCCCCCAATGCGGGGGTTGCCCCGCCACCAGTATGGATCTTCCTAATTGCAACTATGCTCATCTTTTCCTCATTTGCCGCAATTTGGGTTTGGTTTCTGGCGTGCGCTCCGAACACGGACCGGATGGTTCAGCGCCGTGAATTTGCATACAATACAGTGAGTTGCATTGCAAAGGTCACGTTGCACGCATTCATTGGCATTGCTCTGTTTGCGCAACGGGAGCGTGTGGCCTTTTCCGAAAACGACGTGCCGGACGAACCACCCGACACCACCGAGCAAGAAGTGCAGGCGTACGTCGCGGTAACCTCGGTTATTGCGGGCGTGGGTGTGCTCAACCTTTGTCTGTGGCTGTGCTGGAAATACCGCCCGGCGTGGTTCCCCGCCAACCCCCCGTCGGGGTCCAACTACGTCGCACTCCGCTCGCCAGATGCAACGGGCCGGTTCTAGTGGGCCATTTTAACGCACAGGCGTTGTTTCGTCACGATGAAGTCAGCGTGGGCGAACACGACCCCAATCCATTTTGGGTTTGGGGATCAGCGCAGACCCGGGTTCGACCACGGCAAACGCAAGCAGCACGGGTATGACCTCCCTAAACAGTGGCACGGTGGTCATTACGTCCACTAGCGGCTGCTGCGCAGCGACCATCGCAGCAGTTGCCGCCGCTTCGGATTCGTACCACTCGGTCATGAAGTCACAGTTTCGCATGACACATGCAACTTTGTCGCCCATGCACGGCGCCTTAGGGGTAGGGTTAGAGTCACGCTGTGCACGGGAATCGCACCAATCGTCGATAACCTCGAAGGCCAACAGCTGGGATGAAAACGCTTGTAAAGCCGACGTATTGGTTACTGCGATCGCGAGCGGCTTTTGCACAGCAATCATGACGGCAATGGCTTCACCAAAGGAGTCGTACCAGTCGGTCCTGACATTGCATTTTTGCATAACACACGCAAATTTAGGGTTGTGCGGAGTCGCCATTACCACTTCAATTGTGAGCACAATGTTGCAACGCACTCGGTTGCACAGGTGTATATGCACACATGCACGCAAACTCGATTTGGATACGATGGACGACTGGGAAAGCAAAATGCGTAAGGCGCACGGCGGCTGGTGTTACACTGATAAAGGCCAGGTTGTCACTGCAATTGCCAGAGGGCCTAATCACAAAAAGGTGCAAAGTGTACTGGACCAGGCCGGCGAGCACGTCGCGCATTCCATGGTGCGCGACGGCATGCCTAAGGCAGATGTGTACACGTGCCAATACATCGCAGCAGTCGCCAACGGCCCGATCAGCAAAGCGCAGAGCAATGCATTCGGGTTGGCGACAAAGGAAACGACGCGATCGGTTTTGCTCAACCAACGCGTGCAGCTGCTAACGGACTTTACGGTGTACGTGACCTGCCCTTCGTCCGCCGTCGCGCTCCGCACGTTGTGCCGGGTCGAGGGGCACATGCTGAAGCTGGCCATGTATTATGTTATAGAAGGAAAGGTTATCTCCCGCATCAACCAAGATCTCGGTGATCACATTGATACTGCGACGTATTGCAATCGAATGAACTCTTCCGCTGACGATCTCGTGTTTAAGCCAAACCAGTTCAGCATCGTTGAAATGCTCGCAAACGACGACGTGAGACACACGATGGACAGGTTTACGACGATGGAGAGCATACTTGCCGAGTACCACACGTGGCTGGAGATGCGCTTATTGAATGGCGTGCCTCAAAATGATCAGAGTGCACGAAAGCTCCTAGCGGCGCGATGCACTAAGATTGCAATGTGCGCTGCCGGGTGCATGCTTGCATGCGTTGTTCAGTACTACGCCGCCATGGACGGTGGCACCACATTCCGCGACGGTCGGGGCCGAACGCAGACGTCTGATGAGTACGACAACAGTATACGGATTTTCTTGTTCCAGTGACACGACTCCCATTGATTGCGGCAACGTCGTATATGCACCACCGACGATGGACGGTACATCATCATGCCAACCGTCAACCTAAAGTCCAAGGACCCCGATCCATCTTTGTTTAGTTACGACAAGAGCAGCGCCAACGTGCATTTTACGGTCCCACTTAAAACAGACAATAATGGCCACGCCTACGGGACAACCCATCTGAGCGGAACAGACCTGCTGCATGCGTTAGGCCAACCCAACGCCGACATGCTGGGAATCAACCGAATCGATGTACCTTCGATCTCGACGAATGCGAACTTTCCACTGACCGGCTCATTCAGCACGGGGAAGAAAGATTCGACCGACGACCGTGTTATTGCAACCGCATCTCGTGTGCACACAGTAGATGCGAATGGCAACTCAAGAGCTGGCCATTTTCACGTTCCAAGCCGCGGGCGCGATGGGCAGCCCATTGTCATCCCACCGAATGGCTTTGGCAGCATCGACATCGACCTTCCTGCGGCGCACAAAGAGCACGTCACCACGGCCGTGGGACGTGACCTCCGCTGGGCTAACGAAATGTTGCAGACGCCCGATCAGCTCGCTTCCACGTGCAAGGAGGTGAACTCTAACAACGCGAGTGGCGCGTTACCGGAGGAGACTCGGTTCTTGGTCCCGACTGAGATCACCGACGCCTCGTGCGCAATGTCCAAACTGTTCTCGGCCAACAAGTCACATCCACAATTCTGCGATGGCAGTTACGTGGACGCAAACCGGCAGACCGTTGATGTGGATGGCAAGGATATGCTTATTGTGGATCCAGACCACTTTAAAAGCGTGGGCGAACTTCTTGCGTCAAATTTGAAAACCCACAGCCCGTTCAAGGATGGCATCTCGGTCACACTCCGGTCTCCCGTTCCCCAGACGGTTTCCCCCGGCGAAGAGGTTACCGTGCATACAACCATTGGCCGAGTCTCACTCAACCAAGTGTTTGATAAACCCCACGTCGAGGGCAAGACCCTGACCAGGGCGGACGCGCACGTTCTCATCGGCGAAGACCCTGAAGCGGTTCCTATGCTAGCGGGAGCGCCATCAAGGATCAACCAATTGGCAACCAGCGTCTTTGCGAAAAAACTCGGAAGACGACCCGGTGTTGTTTTACCACCGTCTGCCGTCTCGAGCGTGCGGACGGCAGAGGTGACACCCCACGTCGTTAAACCTGCGCCAGTGCCGAGCGACGCTTCACATAGTACCGCAGAGGTACCCCCAATCCAATAGCCTTTAGCGCCTGCCGTTAAGGCTGCCTGTTGCACCGCACGTCCCTCCCCTTGCTGGAATCGTCCACGCACATGCTGCGTCTAAATGACGCGTTGGATGACACGAACCCCAGCGTCTACGTTTATTGCGGCACGTGGTGCTTTATTAGGGCGCAATAAGAAATTACAGGTCTGCCTCTGGGCATGTCTTGCTGGTATCATTGTATTATTCAATTAAACAGTCGTACAGGTTTCGGCGAGTGCGCGTTAAGCTGTAATTGTTGTATATATCAATGTGCGGTGTTGAGTGCGATGCATCAGCTGACATGGGGCGGGTGGGGCTGTACACTCGCGGGCACCTGCATCGGGGCGTACTCATATTTCGAGAATGACGAGTGTTGGGACGACGTGCGAGTTGTTGTGCCTCTCATGCTTGCAGCAATCGCATCAGCTGGGACGGCCACGACAATCGCGCTCCGATGTGCGTGGTGTGCCATTGGGACATCGTTGTCGGCTCTGTTTGGTATGGGCTGTGCATTTGCACTGACAACGGTGCTTTTAGTAACGGCTAACCATGTTGCATGCTACTCGCCGTCGGTCGCTGCAACGGTGGGTGTGTGCACGTGTGCGCTTGTTGCAATCATCCTATTTGGCACATCGCTTTACAGAGCGGCAAGCACTCACTAGCGAGTGAATGCTGGTGCGCGTGCGTCAAAATGCCCGTGTATTATGGGGCCGCCGTCGCGTGCGCGTTTATGCCCGGAGACATCAGCTGCGTAAACCTGTTGAACGTGCATCCACATTATGTGGCACAGAACACATCCTGGTACGAAGGGTATGGCGTAATCTACACGGACGAACGGTTCACGCAGCCGGGGGTGTGCCGGTTTGATGCAGCAACCTCCGTCGAGCTGACCAACCTCGACGCACATCTCGGTCGGTACCAGCACGACAGATCCGCCAATTTGTGGATGATGGATTCGCAGTGGGGGTTTGACACTCGCACGTGCGACAAATCGTTGCACGACTTTATGTCGATTGTGGGCGTGTACATGTTGACCAACTGGAATCTTGCCCTGGTCCGGCGAACGGACGAGTGCGACCCGACCACGTCTGCGGCAGGGGTTCTGATCGTCTCATCCGTCGCAACCGAGTGTTCGGAGGCCATTGTCCAGATGAATGCGACGATCCCAATTGCGGTTGCCGACAAGACTCGCATTCGCAAAGCGATCGAGCAGTACATCGACCACACAGCCTCGTTGCGTGCAAGAAACACCGTGTTCACTGCGTATAACTTGATGTACGCGTTCGCGGGCATGCCGGCGATTGCCGTGGCGCTGTATTTCGTGCGGCGCGACCGCGCGTGATCACACGTGCGCATTCACGATCATGGCGTGTTCTTCAAACGTACGCAGGACCGATCCGTTTTCAACCATGGGCAGTGCATCCGCATGGTCTCGGCACGGCCCGATGTATCGAACCTCACCCCCTTGACGGCACAGCTGAGCGCCCGATTGCCTGGACCATGGCCGGCCGCAAGCACATTTTATTGCATCGGCAATGGCTGCACCACTGTTGTCGTAACACCGCTTGCACATGGGGTGAACTCCACGTATAAAGATGTTTACCGAGGTTGTACCGCAACTCGTGCAAACAGCCGCCACACTCGGCACCTGAGCTCTCACCACTACACCGAGCAACGATATTGTCCTGCAGTACACGGAGGTTCGACAATTGTTGCACGTCGTCACGCCTGTTTCCAGGCAATATGTTACGCCAATTCTGTCCTTCCGACCCTTTCGAACCGCCTCGTCCGACTTAACGTGCAAGATGCCGCACAGATCGCAGCACACAGCGTGAATGTCGCACAGACCCAGGCGTGCCTCCAATGCTTCTCGCTGGAGGGTGACAGACGATGGGTCGAGCGGCAACGTGGTGACCCGGTTGCGGTCGACCTCTGCCTCAATCTCGTGCTGAAAGCTGGTCTGTTCTGCCGCTGTCGCCGGCATTCCGGTGAAACGGACTGGGGGTCGTACTGCGGTGCGAGCAACGGCGGG
>Ga0209223_10003442_pt1 | contig 15079 bp, 13 predicted proteins | sample COG_06_FD_184750 | JGI IMG/M metagenome (GOLD analysis project Ga0209223, IMG submission 184750) | Pelagic Microbial community sample from North Sea - COGITO 998_met_06 (SPAdes) (version 2) | ecosystem: Environmental > Aquatic > Marine > Neritic zone/Coastal water | place: Helgoland, sampling...
ATAAAAAGGCTGTTGGTTTAAACCTAATGTTTAACCTTTTGGGAATGCTCTTTGCCTTGTTTTCATTCGCAATGGTTATTCCGTTATTGAGGGTATTGTTCAACACAAATTTAGATCAATTTAAAGAAGTTGTTGCTAATTATGAAGGCACGGCAAACTTAAATCAGGAAGGAATTTTAGAATATATTAATTATCTAATGGCTGCAATGGTAGTTGAGCATGACACATATTATGTGCTTGTTGCTATCTGTGCAGCGCTAGTTGTGGTAGTTTTGTTTAAAAACTTATTTTCTTATCTAAGCGCTGTTTTTCTGTCTTTGGCCCTGCATGCGGTTTCAAGAGATTTGCGAAGTAAACTACACGATAAAGTGTTGCACTTACAATTATCGTTTTTCAGTGACGAGAAAAAAGGTGATTTAATGTCTAGATTTACAACAGATGTCAAAGAGGTGGAGTTATCGTTAATGGCATCTATTAATGCTGCTTTTAAAGATCCATTTTACATTGTAGGGTACATTATTACACTGTTTATTATTAATCCGAAACTGTCGATTTTTATTATTGTGTTTTTACCATTATCAGGTTTAGTTATCGCATTAATTGGTAAAGGATTAAAGAAGAAAGCAAAACAAGGTCAAGAAAACGCAGGAAACTTATTGTCTTCTGTTGAGGAATCTCTCAGTGGGCAAAGAATAATTAAAGGATTTAATGCGGAAGAAAGAACACGCCAACGATTTGAAGAGAAAAATTATTCTTTATATCGAATAATGATAAAGTTTTACCGAAGAATGGACTTGGCTTCTCCTTCTAGTGAGTTCTTAGGGATAGTTTCTACAACTGGAGTGTTGCTGTTTGGAGGTAATTTAGTTTTCTCTGGAGAATTGGAGCCTGATTTATTCATAGGGTATTTGGTGTTGTTTTCGCAGTTAATATCTCCGTTTAAAGCTATTTCGAAAGCTATCTATGAGGCCAGTAGAGGTATATCAGCATTGACAAGGATAAAAGAAATTACAGGTGAAGAAGTATCAATAATTGACAAACCCAATGCAAAAACGGTGGACTTATTTAAGACAGATGTCGAGTATAAGGGTGTAAGCTTTAAATACGAAAAGGAAGAAGTTTTAAAGAATGTGAATTTCACGCTTTCTGCGGGTAAAACAATCGCTTTGGTAGGTCAATCAGGTTCAGGAAAATCTACGCTAGCTGATTTACTTCCTCGATTTTATGATATTGAAGAAGGAGAAATTCTTATTGATGGAGATAATATCAAAGATGTTACGCTCTCAAGCTTAAGAGATCAATTAGGAATTGTTACGCAGCAGTCTATACTGTTTAATGATACTGTATTTAATAACATTGCTTTTGGTGTAGATTCCGCCACTGAAGAAGAAGTTCTTCATGCTGCAAAAATTGCGAATGCTCACGAGTTTATTGAGAAGTTAGAAAACGGATACCAAACCAACATTGGAGATAGTGGAGGTAAATTGTCTGGTGGTCAGAGACAGAGGTTAAGTATTGCAAGAGCTGTTTTAAAAAACCCCCCAATATTAATTTTGGATGAAGCTACTTCTGCATTAGATACGGAAAGTGAAAGATTGGTTCAAGATGCTTTGACCAACCTTATGAAAAATAGAACATCTTTGGTTATAGCACATAGGTTATCCACAATCCAGCATGCCGATGAAATTTTGGTAATGGAGAAAGGGGAAGTTATTGAAAGAGGAAATCATTCTGAATTAATAACGCAAAATGGTGTCTACAAGAAATTGACAGATATGCAAAACTTTCATTAATGTATAAATTGATTACGATTATTGGTTTTGTTTTTTGCGTTGCCTGTCAACCAGATAAAATTCAAAAAGAAGATATTCGTATTGTATCGGATTGTCATGATGTTAAAGTTGAAAATAGTGATGTGGAAAACTCCATTACCACGGATACATTGGTTATTCCAGGAACAGTAATCGATTTTGAAATAGACGACTATTATTCGCATTTTTTTGGAAAAAGTGTAAAAGATATAGAAAATAATTCTCCAGAGGAGGCTTTCAAATATGGTACGTTTATATTGAATACGTTGAATTATAAGAATGGATTCATCAGCTTTAGAACTCAAAATACACCCTTAAAATGGGATGGTGATTCAGAAATAGAAGACGGTTATGAAATTACTTATTGGATTCAATCTGATTCTTCGCGAATTGTTGCTTTTTGTAAAACAAAATATACTTGGGTAGATCAAAAATCAACACTCACATTATTCTTGCATGATAAAAATGGAATTAATAAAATAACGCCAGAGTATCGAAACTGGAGGTTGAATGATTTTTTAGATAAGGATGTAAGTTCTCATTTTTCAGATGTATTTATGAATAATCCTCCAGTATCTATAAAACTTCCTAGCGAAGGAAAACAGATTCGTGTTGATTTAGCATTGGAAGAGCATTATGAGCCAATAGAAACATATGAAAAGTTTGATTCTTTGAAGCTAACTAAGCATGCATTGGTTGTGAACCCTCTAGATGGTATAGTAAAGAAGGTTAAAGCTTGGTAGAGGGGTTATTTTGATTTTTCAGGCAAGTCTGGGTTGTCTTCTTCAGTTTTAAATGCTGAGGGAAGCAGATCAATACCTCCCTTATTCGCTAGTTTAATTAAAAATGGCATTAGTAAAGCGGAACCAGGAATTAACATAAATGGAATTCCGATACCTGCCATTTTAAACAAGTCATATATTTGTGTTTTTAGTTCGTGTTCTTCCTCCTTATTTACTTTGCCTTCTTTCAAGAATTTGACAATAATTTTCGATGCTTCATGGGTTTCTTTGGCTTCAGTTCCCATTTTTGAAATAAAAGTTTTCATTACCTCAGTAGCCTTGGTACCATGTTTTCTTAGTTTTTCAGAAAATTCCCAAGTCTCTTTAGTTTCGAAATGACTAAAGTCTATTTCTTCTGTTTTATCATTTTCCTCTTTCACATTTCAAAGGTATTTTTTTCCGCATGAAAGGAGTTAATTATCACTAAATAAGTTATAAAAAAAGCCACATCTTTCGATGTAGCTTTTTTTAGTTTGTTGTGAATTATCATCCACTACACATTTCACAGTTGTCTGGATCATCCAAAGAACAAGCGATTTCAGCCAATCTTTCTTCTTCTGTTTTAGCTACTGGTGCAGCCATTGCTTCTTTATCTAAAGTAAATTTAATTGCATCAGTAGCAGCTTTCGTCCGCAGGTAATACATTCCTGTTTTCAATCCTGCTTTCCATCCGTAAAAGTGCATTGAAGTTAATTTAGCAAAGTTTGCATTCTCCATAAAGATGTTCAACGATTGTGATTGATCGATGTATGCACCCCTGTCAGCAGCCATATCTAAAATAGTTTTTTGGGAAATTTCCCAAGCTGTTTTGTATAGTTCCTTGACGTTATCTGGAATTTCTTTAATGTTTTGAATAGAGCCATTTGCTCCCATTAATTGATTTTTCAAGTTATCATTCCAAAGACCTAATTTTACTAAATCTCTCAATAGGTGTTTGTTTACAACGATAAACTCTCCAGATAATACGCGTCTTGTGTAAATATTAGACGTGTAAGGTTCGAAACATTCATTGTTTCCAAGAATTTGAGCAGTGGAAGCTGTTGGCATAGGTGCTAAAAGTAATGAGTTTCTTACACCATGTTCCATTACCTCTTCTTTCAATACATTCCATTCCCATCTGTCTGTTGGAGTAACTCCCCACATATCAAATTGCATTATACCTTCAGATATAGGTGAGCCTTTCCAAGTCTCGTAAGGTCCATTTTCAATAGCTAAGTCTTTAGAGGCTGTTACAGCTGCATAATAAATAGTCTCAAAAATTTCCTTATTCAAAGCTTTTGCTTCTTCAGATTCAAAAGGAAAACGCATTAAAATAAATGCATCTGCTAATCCTTGTACACCAATTCCAATTGGACGGTGACGCATATTAGAATTTCGAGCTTCTGGTATAGGGTAGTAATTTTGGTCAATAACAGAGTCTAAGTTCTTGGTTACTTTGTAGGCAACTTCGAATAACTTGTCATGATCAAATTTCCCTTCAGAAACAAATTTAGGAAGCGCAATAGAAGCTAAGTTACAAACTGCAACTTCATCATCAGATGTGTATTCCATAATCTCCGTACATAAGTTTGAAGATTTAATTGTTCCTAAATTCTTTTGATTTGACTTTGAGTTAGCAGCATCTTTATACAGCATGTATGGTGTTCCTGTCTCAATTTGAGACTCACATATTTTAAACCATAAATCTTGTGCCTTAATAGTTTTACGGCCTTTTCCTTCACTTTCATATTTCAGGTAAAGAGTCTCAAATTCATCCCCATATACGTCAGACATCCCAGGACATTCATTTGGACACATTAAAGTCCATTCTCCATTTTCTTCAACCCTTTTCATGAATAAATCAGGAACCCAAAGCGCATAAAATAAATCTCTGGCTCTATCTTCTTCTTTTCCTGTATTCTTCTTTAAATCTAGGAAGGAAAAAATATCTGCGTGCCACGGTTCCACGTAGATAGCAAAAGAACCTTTTCTTTTTCCACCACCTTGATCAACATAACGGGCTGTATCATTAAATACTTTTAACATAGGAACAATCCCATTAGAGGTTCCATTTGTTCCTTTTATGTAAGATCCAGTAGCTCTAATGTCGTGGATAGACAAGCCAATACCACCTGCGGATTGCGAGATTTGAGCACATTGTTTTAATGTGTCATAAATTCCGCCAATACTATCTTCCTGCATCTTCAATAAAAAACAAGAGGACATTTGTGCTTTTGGCGTACCTGAGTTGAATAAAGTTGGTGTAGCATGTGTAAACCAACCTTCACTCATATAGTTGTAAGTAGAAATAGCTGCTTCAATATCTGTTTTGTGAATTCCCATTGCAACACGCATTAACATGTGCTGAGGTCTTTCTGCAACTTCTCCGTTCAATTTTAATAAGTAAGACCTTTCTAGCGTTTTGACACCAAAGAAATCATATCTAAAATCTCTATCGTAAATAATATTAGAATCAAGTACCTCAGCATTATCCTTGATCGCGTTATAAACATCGTCAGATAATAAAGGAGCTGGTTGATTTGTCTTTGGATCTACGTAGCTATATAAATCTTCCATTGTATCTGTGAAAGATTTTTTTGTGTTTTTATGTAGGTTTGAAACTACAATACGAGATGCTAATAAAGCATAATCTGGATGCGATATAGTGTTAGTAGCAGCAACTTCAGCAGCTAAATTGTCTAGTTCACTTGTGGTTACGCCGTCATATAGTCCTTCGATTACACGCATGGCGACTTTTTCTGGAACTACTAATGCGTTCAATCCGTAACACAATTTTTTAATTCTTGCTGTGATTTTGTCAAACTTGACAACTTCTTTTCTTCCGTCTCTTTTTACTACGTACATACCTAATTCTGTGGTTTTATATATTGTTATTCTCGATGGTCATCTCCTTTTGCCTACCCACTGATAGTTCTTTTGATTGGTGATAGTTCTCTCTGATTATTAAATTTTAAAATTCTGCATCCATACTAAATGCTCCGCCTTCTGCAGTTCCATTCTTCACACCTGCTTTTTGGTATTCACCAACTCTTTTCTCAAAGAAGTTAGATTTTCCTTGTAGGTTAATCATGTCCATGAAGTCAAATGGATTGGTTGCATTATAAACTTTGTCGTTTCCTAATTCTACTAATAATCTATCCGCAACAAATTCAATGTATTGATTCATTAAATCTGAATTCATTCCGATTAAACGAACAGGTAATGATTCAGTAACGAATTCTTTTTCAATCTCAACAGCTTGTGTTATGATTTCTTTAACTTGTTCTTTTGGGAGTTGGTTAACAAGGTGTTCGTTGTATAGTAAACAAGCAAAATCACAGTGTAATCCTTCGTCTCTAGAAATTAATTCATTAGAGAAAGTAAGTCCTGGCATTAATCCTCTTTTCTTCAACCAATAGATTGAACAAAAAGAACCAGAGAAGAAAATTCCTTCAACCGCAGCGAATGCGATTAATCTTTCTGCATAAGATCCATTGTCAATCCATTTCATTGCCCAATCAGCTTTTGTTCTAACAGGAGGGAAAGTCTCAATCGCATTGAACAAGTAATCTTTTTCTTTATCGTCTTTTATGTAAGTATCAATTAATAATGAATATGTTTCTGAATGAACATTTTCCATCATTACTTGAAACCCGTAAAAGAATTTAGCTTCGGTGTATTGCACTTCACTTAAAAAGTTTTCTGCTAAGTTCTCATTTACAATTCCATCAGAAGCTGCAAAGAATGCAAGTACGTGCTTGATGAAAAAACGCTCATCATCATTTAATTTATTTTCCCAATCATTTTGATCTGCAGCAAGGTCTAATTCTTCTGCAGTCCAGATCATTGCTTGTTGGGTTTTATACATGTCCCAAATGTCCATGTGTTGAATAGGGAACAAAACAAATCTGTTAGGATTGTCCTTTAGAATGGGTTCAAGAATTTCAGTATTAACGGGTAATACTTCGTTTAAATTTACATCTTCAACTTTTGTTTTCGTTTCTTTTTCCATAGTCCTAATTCTTGTATTATTAACTTTCTTCTTTCTCAAACTCATTTTAGTAGAGTGAAAAATTCCCTAGGCAAAAAAGGGTGTTTTTTTGCTTTTTTTTTGAAAAACCTAAGTTTTTCGTTAAGAAATTTTCGTTTTACTAGCCTCGTTTAAGGAGTACAAAAATTGAAAAAAAGATTACCTATTCCTAGGTAATTTCATCCACAATTTTTGAAGTTTTCAACACTCCCATTTAATAACTCGTCTAATCCCTTTAAACACAAGGGGAAACGATTCATCTCCCGAAATGTGCAATTCGTCTTTTTAATTAAACTATTTGCCTTCCTTTCAGAATGTCTAAATTACAAGGATTTAGCAGGTTATTTATTAACAAAGTAAAAGGGTTTTCAATGTTGGCGTGTTAAAAACAACGAACACTATGTTATCGACTGTTTTGATGAAATATTATATAATAAAAAAGACTGAATCGCCAAATAATATTTTGCAACAGCAAAGTTATTTTTTTGATCTTTCCTTTTCAATTTCTTTGTCAATTTGAGTTAATTTAGAAAAAAAAAGTTCCCCCCATTTTCTAATAATAGGTTCTTTTAAAAAGTTGTAAACTTTTACATTTAATTCCGTTCCAAGTGTGCAAGCATCTGAACAGATATCCCAATGATTAAAATTAATAGCCTCGTAATTCCTTAACTTTGCCACCCTAATGGGGTATAAATGGCAAGAGATAGGTTTTTTAAAGTCAAGCTTACCTTCACTGTGTGCTTTTTCTATAGAACACTTTGTAGAGTTATTTTCATCAAAGTAAACAAATGCACATGCTCCATTTTTGACTAAAGACGTAACGGGTTCGTTGTCTTCGTCCATATAAAAGACACCTTGTTTGTCAATAACTTCAATCCCTTCTTGTCGCATATAAGGTTTTATAACGTCTAAGGACTCCTCAAGAAGATCAATCTCTTCCGTTTCAAGAGGAGCTCCAGCATCTCCTTCAATGCAACAGATGCCTTTACAAGCACTTAAGTTGCATACAAATTTCTTCTCAAATAAATCTAAGGATAATAATTTGTCATCTACTTCAATCATGTACGCAAAAGTATAAAACAAAAAGAGGAATTATTATTTAAGTGTTTTCTTTTATCTGATTAATTTGAATTTATTACTATTAGACATAGCTTACAATAAGTTTGTTTGAGGGAGTAATGAAAAAACATTTTTCAGGCAACCATTTCAAGTCCTTTGTCATCTTAAGTATGTAAGAACATACTTTGTTGTATATATTAATTACGAAATTCGAATACGAATAAAAAACGATTTATGAAGAAAAATATACTATTAATAGGCATGCTAGCCTCTACAATGATTTTGGTTGGACAAGAAAAAGAATCATATGGTCCTATTTCGACAATTACAGCAACGTCATTTAAGGTAACAGAAAGAATAAATGATATACCTGATGAAAAGGAAAACACTTATGAAGTAGGAGGTTCTATGCCTAATATGCGTGGTAGAATTGAGCATGTTTCAAGTATTCCATTGCCAAATGGTGTGGATCCAGTGTGGCAAAAAACTAAAGGAACGGGTGTATTGAAGTCCCCTACCGCAGGCTGGAATGGGATTTCAGGGGCAAATCCACCTGACCCTAGCGGGGCAGTTGGGCCCAATCATTATATGCAAATGGTAAATTCACAATACAGGGTTTTTGACAAAACGGGAACCATTTTAAAAACAGGAAGCTTAGGCTCTTTGTTGGGGGGGGGGAATGCAGGGGATCCAATCGTGCTATATGATAAGTTTGCTGATCGTTGGTTTATTAGTCAATTTGATTTTAGCAATAATTTACAGGTTGCGGTGTCTCAAACAGGAGATCCTACAGGGGCATATAATTCATATGCGTTTAATGTCGGTGCAAGTTTTCCTGATTATCCAAAATATTCTGTTTGGAGTGATGGTTATTATGTGACATCCAATAAAAGCGGAAATGAGGCTTTTGTTATGGAAAGAGATAAAATGATTGCAGGAGATGCAAGCGCTCAAATGATTCAGTTCAATGTGCCTTCTTTATCAACTTCGGGATTTTTTAGCACATTACCTGCTCATGCAGGATCAACCTTGCCTAGTGTAGGGACGCCTAATCAAATATTTTATTTCCAAGACAATAGCTGGGGTGGCGTAGGTTCTGATCATATTAAAGTTTGGGACGTAAGTGTCGACTGGAACACAACGTCTAGTTCTACTATTTCATCACCTTATCAAATCGCTGTTTCATCTTTTGATAGTGGTTTTTCTGGTGGGTGGGACAATATAACACAGCCTGGTACATCAGTGAAGTTAGATGCTGTTCCGGAGGCATTTATGTTTATGGCTAGTTATAGAGAATTTTCTAGTTATAACACTATGGTAATGTGTCATACAGTTGATGTGGACAATACAAATCATGCTGGAATTCGCTGGTATGAGTTGCGTCAAGTGCCAGGTGCAAATTGGACTCTTTATCAGGAGGGTACTTATGCGCCCGATGGAGATAATAGATGGTTGGGGAGTATTAATATGGATAAGTATGGAAACATAGCTTTGGCTTATTGTGTTTCAGGCACTTCAACTTATCCATCTTTAAGGTACACCGGGCGTTATGCGGGAGGTCAATTAGGGGAGATGCATTTTCTGGAGCAATCAGCAATTGAAGGTTCTTCGTCTAAATCTGGAGATAACCGCTGGGGGGATTATTCACAAATGACAATTGACCCTTCTGATGATGCAACATTTTGGCATACGGGACCTTATGTTTATTTAGGCGGAGCTGTAAGAACAAGGATATTTGCTTTGACTTTTCCGGAATCTTTTTTAAGTATTGCTGATGAGTATATGAGTAAAACATTAGTGGTTGGGTATTTAGGTAATAATAGATTTAACCTAACAATTGGAGACTTAAATGAAGAGGTGAACATTGGAGTTGTTAATACTTTAGGTCAGGATATAAAAGCTATTAGCGGCATCAATACTGGAAAAGATTTAAATTATCAGCTAGACTTAAGCGGGTTTTCAGCAGGTTATTATATAATCAATGTAAGTAATTCAAACTTTAAAAAAGCACACAAGGTTTGGGTTAAATAATAGTAAGTTATAAGTCGAAAAAGAGGCCTATTGTAGTGTCTCTTTTTTTATTCAATAATTTTTATTTCTTCAATTGTTGTAGGGTTTCCAATTGTGCAATTCCCTTGTGCTGGACGAATCGGTCTGCATTTTAACCAAACTTTAAGTCCATCTTGTTTGTATTGATCGTCCAAATTATTGGGGAGTAAAAACTCTTCAGTGGTAATGTTTTTTATTACAAATCCGCAGCCACTTTTTGTTTTGTCTTCTACTACTGCTAGTATATAGCCTTCTTTTATTATTTGCGCTGTTCTTTCTTTTTCCGCAATTGTTTCAACAGTTTCTGTTGTTGCTTTTTTTGCAGAGCAACCCATCATAATTAATGATATTGAGTATATTGTAATAAGGGTTTTCATAATTTACTTTTAATAAAAATCTTCAAAAAACAGTCCAAATTAGAAAAATTAAAAATGGTTTGGGTAAAACTTCTACATTATAATACCTTTGTCACCATAAATTAAAGGAAGGTATAATGGCATCAAGCGAAGATATTTTTAAAAAAGTTGTTTCACATGCAAAGGAGTTTGGATTTGTTTTTCCAAGTAGTGAAATATACGATGGGTTGAGCGCAACATATGATTATGCTCAAAATGGAGTCGAGTTAAAAAACAACATAAAAAAGTATTGGTGGACGGCTATGGTTCAAATGAATGAAAATATTGTTGGTCTAGATGCGGCTATTTTTATGCATCCAAAAACATGGAAAGCTTCGGGGCATGTTGATGCTTTTAACGACCCTTTGATTGATAATAAAGATTCAAAAAAGAGATATAGAGCTGATGTTTTGGTTGAAGACCACATGGCCAAAATAGAAGGTAAAATAAATAAGGATATTATAAAGGCAAAAAAACGTTTTGGAGATGTATTTAATGAAGAAGAGTTCAGAAGTACAAATCCAAATGTTTTAAGAAGAGTCGGTGAGATTGAGAAGATTGAGGCACAATTAAAGGCTGTTCAAGTAAACGAGGATTTAGAGGGATTCAAAAGTTTAATAGAAGAATTAGGGATAGTTTGCCCTATTAGTGGATCTAAGAACTGGACAGAAGTTAGGCAGTTTAATTTAATGTTTGGAACTGAGATGGGCTCTGTGGCAGGAGATGCTTCCACAATTTATTTGCGTCCAGAAACCGCTCAAGGGATTTTTGTCAATTATTTAAATGTTCAAAAAACGGGAAGGATGAAAATTCCGTTTGGTATTGCCCAAATAGGGAAGGCGTTTAGAAATGAAATAGTAGCTCGGCAGTTTATATTTAGAATGCGGGAGTTTGAGCAAATGGAAATGCAATTTTTTGTTAAGCCCGGAACGCAAAAAAAGTGGTATGAGTACTGGAAAGAAGCTCGCATAAAATGGCATAAAGCATTAAATTTAGGAGGTGATAATTATCGCTTTCATGATCACTTAAAAATGGCGCACTATGCAGATGCAGCCTCTGATATTGAATTTAATTTTCCGATTGGGTTTAAAGAATTGGAAGGAGTTCACTCCAGAACAGATTTTGACTTGAGCAAGCACGAAGAGTTTTCGGGTAAGAAATTACGCTACTTTGATAATGAAGACAATGAAAGCTATATCCCATATGTTGTGGAAACATCTATAGGCTTAGATAGAATGTTCTTAGCTGTTTTGTCTAGTTCATTTAATGAAGAAAAGTTAGAAGATGGCTCAGAGAGGGTCGTGTTGAATATTCCACCAGCTTTAGCTCCAACCAAGGCCGCTGTGTTGCCCTTGGTGAAAAAGGATGGGTTACCTGAAAAAGCAAGAGAGGTAATGAGGACTTTGCAGCATGATCATATCTGTGCTTATGAAGAGAAGGATTCGATAGGTAAAAGGTATAGGCGTCAAGATGCAATTGGAACCCCATATTGTATTACAGTTGATCATCAGACATTAGATGATAATACGGTAACGATTCGAGAAAGAGACACAATGTCTCAGGAAAGAGTCGCTATTGATGAGTTGCCAGGAATCATAGGAGAAAAAGTAAGTATGAAAAATCTTTTTGTTGAGCCAGTTGTCTCTGTTTAGGTGTTAGAAGTATTTCATACAAAGAATAAAATTGAAGCAGGTTGTGATGAAGCTGGTCGAGGTTGTTTGGCAGGTCCAGTTGTTGCGGCGGCGGTAATTCTTCCTTCCAATTTTAGGAATGACATACTAAACGATTCAAAAAAACTAACTGAAAAGAAGCGTTGCGCTTTAAGGTCAATTATTGAGAAAGAAGCATTGGCTTGGGCGGTAGGTGTTGTTGATAATAAGGAGATTGATGAAATAAACATATTGAATGCTTCCTTTTTGGCTATGCATCGTGCGCTAGACCAGTTGGGAAAGCTACCAGATAGTATTTTGGTTGATGGTAACCGATTTACTGCTTATAATAAGATTGAACATCATTGTATTGTTAAAGGTGATGGTATTTATATGAGTATCGCTGCAGCTTCAATATTAGCGAAAACATATCGTGATGATATGATGAATAAATTAGCTAAAGAGTTCCCTTTTTATGGATGGGACCGAAATATGGGGTATCCAACAAAAATGCACCGTGAAGGAATAAGGCAACACGGAACGACTCCTTTTCATAGAATGAGTTTTAAATTACTTCCCGCGTAGTTAAGCTTCGATTTGAAGTCCAATTTCCGTTAGAATGAATTTAGCTCTTTCCTCTATAGCGGTCAATGGCACTTCAATTAGTTCGAACCCTAGATTTCTATAGGCTTTTCTGAGGTTGTAGTCAATCGTTTTTGCCTCTTCTATTGATTCTTTTCTTTCCTGGTCGTTAGTGTAAATAGATGTCCAAATAGGCATGATAAAGACCTTTTTAGCGTAACGGGAAGATTTAGCAAATTCAGCATAATGTGATGGGGCTTTTTCATTTGCAAATTCCATGTATCCAATTAAATCCACTACCGATCTGTCTAAAAAGCATAGGTCATCACTTTGATGTTTGCCCCTTACTTTCATTCTGTGGTATACCGTATCGCTAAATTCGCGCATATTTACCCAGGGAAATACATTGCGGTTGGCCTCTTGGTTTTCTTTTATAATTTCTCTCGCAATTTCTTCGTAGCACACGAAATTCATTTTTCTTAATTCATTAATTACCGAGGACTTGCCGGTGCTTGGTGCTCCTGTGATTACATAATGTTTTTTTTGTAGTGCCATAATATGGATGTAAAGATAGCCAATATGACACTATTGAACCAAATTTATAATAATAGTTCATGTGCAAAACACTTTTTTTGTCATATAAAAACTAATTATAGATTAATAGTGCACCCTTGATTGATTCTATTTTTTAGCCTGTATGTTTTGATTTTACTGTAAAGTGTGATTTATTTTTGTTTTATTATTTAGATTTATAACTAAATTGGTACATGTTTTGACAAGAGCAAGTCAAAATTGTTAAACATAAAAACTATATACAATGGAATTATTGAAGAATTTTGTTTATGCCGGCGTCGGTTTGGCTGCATTGACATCAGATAAGGTTAAAGAAACAGTTGAGGACTTAGTCGAAAAAGGAAAAATTTCTGATACTGAAGGAAAAAAAATAATTGAAGATTTTTTTAAATCAACGGAATCTAAAAAGGATGATTTCGAATCTAAAATGAAATCACTTGGAGATAATATTTCTTCAAAATTTGATTTCCTCAAAAAGGAAGATGATGAAGTAGCTGCTTTGAAAAAGAGAATCGAAGAATTAGAAGCGAAGCTTAATAAGGCAAATACCACTAAGAAGAAACCGGTTGCAAAAAATACTGCAGCTAAAAAATAACAAGAGATATTAATTAATCATTTAAAATAAAAATCATGAATATTATTGAAACATTAGCATACGCAGGATTAGGAATGGCCTCAGAAGCATCAGACAAGGCAAAAGCAAAGTTTGATGAGTTAGTTGAAACGGGAAAAAAAGTAGATAGCGATGGAAAGAACTATGTAGGAGATTTTTTCAAAACAGTTGATTCAACTAAAGATGACGTTCAAGCTCAATTTGACAAGAATAAGGAGAAATTAGAAGAGACATTTCCATTTTTGAAAGAATTAGAAGAGAAGTTTATGAAAGCAAAAGAAGACATAACTTCAAAAGCGAAAGATGCAAAGGAAGATTTAACGTCTAAAGCTAAAGAAACAAAAGAAAAGATTACAAGTAAGTTAAAGAATATAGATGATGCAGAAGTTGTTTCTGAAGAGGCTTAGTTGGCCTATTGGTAATTAAAAAAGGCTCATTTCTAAAGGGAATGAGCCTTTTTTGTCATGCATAGAGAACTTTAATGTCGCCAATTTATTAAGATAGTTTTCTTTTTGTTGAAAAGTAAATCTTTACATTATTTCGTAATTCTTTTCTCAATAGTATAGTTTTGTTAAAAATTGAAAAGAGCAATGCTTACTATTGATACAAAAGAGACGAAAAATCCGAAGCTGCACCATTATTTGTTAGGGAGTGTTGGGCCACGTCCCATTTGTTTTGCGAGTACAATAGATAGAGATGGAAATCGAAATTTAGCTCCGTTTAGCTTTTTTAATGTTTTTAGTTCTAATCCTCCAATTGCCGTTTTTTCACCAGCAAGAAGTGGTAGAACAGGTCAGCAAAAAGATACATACAATAATGTAAAGGAAGTTCCCGAGGTAGTCATTAATATTGTAGATTACTCAATGGTACATCAAATGTCATTGGCAAGTTCTCCTTATAATCCAAATGAAGATGAATTCGTTAAAAGCGGTTTAACAGCCATTGAATCGGAAGTGGTAAGGCCATGGAGAGTGAAAGAGTCGCCTGTTCAAATGGAATGCAAGGTTAATGAGGTGATTGAGTTAGGCGAAGGTGGTGGAGCAGGTAATCTAATTGTTTGCGAGATTCTTAAAATTCACATTTCAGAGGATATCTTGGATGAAAACCAAGTCATTGATCAAAAGAAAATTGATCTTGTTGCCCGTATGGGTGGAGATTGGTATTGTAGAGCCGATGAGAATTCTATGTTTGAGATTAAAAAGCCAATTACCACAAGAGGGATAGGAGTAGATGAAATGCCAGCAGAAGTTATTAATAGTAAAGTTTTAACGGGTAACGATATTGGTCAACTAGGAGGAATAGAAGCTTTGCCGGATGAAACAGAAGTCAATGATTATAAATTGATTGAATTGGCTAATTTATTTGTATCTTTAGAAGATGCTCCAGAAAAACTGGAAATAAACCTTCATTTAAGAGCAAAAGAGTTGTTGAAAGAAAATAAACTTACGGAAGCTTGGAAAACGCTTCTATCATTTAATAATTAAAAAGTACGGCCATGTGGTCGAAGAAAAACAAAAAAAATGGAATTAAAAATTAACGGAAAAGTAAAAATAATTT
>Ga0209223_10003445_pt1 | contig 15064 bp, 13 predicted proteins | sample COG_06_FD_184750 | JGI IMG/M metagenome (GOLD analysis project Ga0209223, IMG submission 184750) | Pelagic Microbial community sample from North Sea - COGITO 998_met_06 (SPAdes) (version 2) | ecosystem: Environmental > Aquatic > Marine > Neritic zone/Coastal water | place: Helgoland, sampling...
CTAACCTACTATATTTGAATAAGTTAGCCCTTAGTGACCTCGACAGGATTCAAACCTGTAACCGCCTGAGCCGTAATCAGGTCGTCACGATAATAATTAACAGATATATACTTTCTCTTTTTAACAGCTAAAATTTTATCAACTGTAAATATGCTGTAAATGAATTTAAAATATCCAACTGTAACAATAGACCATAGAGATAATGTTTTCATCACTTTCTACAAAGACAATAAAAGATATAGAATATCCAATGGAGAGAAAATAGGGATTGATTTAAAGCCAAACTCATACCCAACTAACAAAAAATATGAAATGGGATTAATCCTAGCAAGCGAAGTATATAGATACTTGCAAAGCAATATGCCTTTAAAAAATGGTAAAATTGTATACCAAAAGAAAAGAGTTGATCTTGAATATTTAGAACTGGCTCTAAAAAGGAAATTAAATTCAAAACTCTCTAAAAAGTACTTAGAAACACTTGAGTTTATTTATTTGAAGATTAAAGAAATATCTAAAAATGGAGAGGTAAATGAAAAAACAATAGAAAAACTACTCAGTAATTATGTTAATGCCACTTCCTACAATACCATCAGAACGCATTTAAGCGCTTTAATTAGTGAAGCTATGAATTTGGGTCTTAATCATAATCCAATGCAGCATATCAAAAGAAAGAGACAAGAAGAAAAACTACATAAACCGTTCAATAATATAAAAGAGGTTTTAGATGAAATTAAAGAGTTTAATGCTAATCTGTATTTGTGCTGTCTACTAACTTATGGTTGTTTGCTGAGGCCACATAGAGAGATAAGAGAGCTGAAATGGAGTGATTTCTCTGATGACTTAAGCTTTATTAACCTTTCTGGATCTAGAAACAAGTCAAAGAAAAATAGAATTGTACCTGTACCTAAGTTTATTATTGAAGAATTAACACCAAAAGAAAGAGATTTAAATATATTTTCAAATAATGTTAAACCATTCAATATCAGCTACTTTAAGTCTTATTGGTTAAAGTATAAAAACAAGTCAAATTTACTGTCAGAAAATCAAACACTTTACTCATTTAGACATAGTGGAGCAATCAACATATTTGAAAGAACTGGCTCAATTCATAAACTCCAAAGAGCTATGGGTCATTCATCAATAAATGTATCCTTGACCTACCTCAGAGGTTTAGAAGTCGCAGAACTAAGAGAGGAAGATATGCCAGAAATCCCTGTAAACACCTAATAATCTGTTAATTAGGTAGTTATTATTAAAAAAAGTTGAAAACTATTAAAAATTCCTGAGTTACAATGGATACCTATACCTCTGTTAATTTGTAAATTTGTAGTTATAGAGCTTATCATAAAATTGTGAGGTCTAAATGATTTTTTTAGAGTTTTTTACTCTTGCACCCTACTGAATTATTTAGTTTTTTTCAGCACTTTCTTATTGCTCCAAAATAAATTATTAACGTAAAATAAATTGTTATGGATAATACCAAAAATGAAATTCTAACAAGAAAACAAGTAATGAAAATGTTAGATATATCTGCTTCAACTTTATGGAGATGGACAGAGTCAGGTAATCTTAAAAACCTGAAAATAGGAAATAGAGTCTATTTTATTTACAGTGATGTAATCAATGCTTTAAATAAGGAAGGAGGAAATGATGTATGATATGAATGAAAAAAGCCCCCTCCACAGCAACGTAGAAAAGAGCTTAATCCCTGATTCTAAAGATACAAATAATAGTTTTCTTAATGTAAATTTTGAAAATAATATTGAGGAAAAATCAGAGAAGACAGAACCTAATTGGAAAAAATATCTTCTTAATATTGACAACAAACCATCTTTACCACCAACTCTTATCTCCATTAACGAAACTAGATTCGCTACAGAAGGAAATATTAGTGTAATTACTGGGAAAGCTAAGTCAAAGAAAACATTTTTGAATAGTGCAATTGCTGCAGCTACTATTTCTAATGAATCTATTCTTGGGTTTACAAATAATGGAAAGAGACTAAAAGTTACATATTTTGATACAGAGCAAAGCAATTATGACTCCTACAAAGTGTTAGAGAGGATTTATAAAATGTCAAATAATGACATTAAAGAAAGTATCTCATATTTTATGCTGAGAGAACTAAATCCAGAAGAAAGGTTAAAAGAGATTGAATCAGTAATTATTGATAACAACTTTAAAGAACATCAGATTATTATAATTGACGGAGTGAGAGATTTGATAAACAACTTCAACTGTCCAGATGAATCTATAAATCTTGTAACAAAACTTATGAAATGGTCCAGCAGTCTAAATAAACATATCATTACTGTAATACACCAAAATAAGGGAAATGAGTTCGCTAGAGGACATCTAGGAACTGAATTAATGAATAAGTGTGAATCTGTTATAAATGTGACAAAGGAAAAAGACTCTTATATATCTTCTGTAAGTGCTGAGCATATGAGAGGAAAAGAGTTTGAACCATTTTCATTTATGATTAATTCTGAGGGTGTTCCGGAGTTATGTGATAAACCGATTAAGGAGTCAAGTTCTAAAAAAACAATCGAGCCTTTTAATTTTGATAAAAAAATGCATTTTAAGGTGCTCTCAGAGATTTATAAAACAAATACATCATACACTAATAACAATTTGATATACTCTCTTAAAAAGACTTGGAATGATAACAATGTACCTATTGGAGATTCAAAATGCAGAGAGTTTATTACTTACTATTTATCAGAGAATTATATTATTAACAGAGGAAGTGATAAGAAGTTTGATTTATACCTAAGTGACTCTTTTTTATCAAATGGTTTAATTGATTTTAAAAGTTAATTGTTGTGTTATGTTAGTTACACCCCTATACAGGGGTGTAACATAACACACATAATAACCGATTTAGTAACGTATGTTAACACACTAACACACATTGATATGAATTATAGATATTCTCTCGAAAAATATAATGGCAGCAGATCTAGATTTAATTGTCCTTCCTGCTCAAAATCTAAAACTTTCACTAGGTATATTGATTTAGAAACTAATGAATATGTTGGTGAAAATATTGGAATATGTAACAGGGTTAATAATTGTGGTTATCATAAAAGTCCGAAAGAGCATTTTAAAAACAACTACTCACCTATTTCACATACTTTGAAACCCAGACAGACTCTAAAGACTTTTTACCATAAAAAAGAAGATATAAATCATACTTTAAATAGATATTCAGAAAATAAATTCGTTCAATTTTTATTGAGAAAATATGATAAGGATTCAGTATTTAAAGTATTAGATGATTATATGATAGGAACCACTTCCAAAAAAAAGCAAGGGTCTACAATATTCTGGCAAATAGATGATAAATATAGAATCACAACAGGGAAAATAATGCTATATAATCCAGATAACGGTAAAAGAATTAAGAACTTTAATGACTGGACTCACTGTGGTTTTAAAAAAGATGATGAGGAATTACGACAATGTTTATTCGGTTTACATTTAATCAATAAGTATCCAAACAAAAAAATTGGTATTGTAGAAAGTCAGAAGTCTGCAATCATATGTAGTTTAAATTCTAAAGACTTTTTATGGCTCTCAACGGGGGGATTGAAATTTTTAAATGAGAATAAACTACTACCAATTAAAGACAAAGAAATTCATCTATTTCCTGATTTGGGATGTTATGAAGATTGGTCAACAACTGTAAATAGTTTCAAATTTATCTCCAATACATCAGTAGATTACTCTTTAGAATCAGCTGCAAATGAGTATGAAATAGCTCAAGGTTATGATCTTGCAGACTACTTTTTAATGAGAAACAGTGAGATTATAGATACCCCCCAGCCCATCATAAACCACCCTAAACAAAAATAGGTAATTACAAAGGGTTATTTAATTGAATTTAAGGTAATTAGAACTAAGTTAATATGGTGTAATTAATTCATCTTTTTAATAAATGAAAATTGAGGGATTGGGAATATTGAAGAATTATTATCAGAATTATTAGCTATTATAGTTAATCCAAGTTGGAAAATATTCTTTTTTTCAAATCTTATACAAGGTGACAATAGCAAGGTAGTATTAACAATAATCTCATTACTTATAAAACCCTCGCCATAGACAGCCGTAAAGTTAGTTAATTCGGTATTCCCTGTTGCATTATCGTATCGCTCATAAGTGATTTCTTTTTCTTTTGCAGTATAGCCTAGCTGAGGTTTTTTTGAGTAAAATAACATTGATTCTAATATAATACTTACTCTGTCTCTTACGTAAATTAACCCAGAAACACCAATTACAGTTGATAGTTGTTTGTTTCTGTAAAGGTATCTATCGTTGTAATTTGAAGTCCAACTATAAATACCTAACGAATCTTCAAAAGCTATTTGACCATTATAATCATCTTCTGGAATAAAATAAGGATGGTATTGATCGTAGAAGCTATAAGAATATTTGTCACCAATTTGCCTAGTGCTAGTCATAAAATCATAATTGTCAGTTGACCAGTTAATGTGAGCTAAGCCTCCAGAAAAACTTATATTCTTACGTGAAGAACCAAATGTAAAAACACCCAAATGTAAGCCCCCAAAAGTTTTTCCTTGATTCAGGTATCCAGACGAACCTACCATACTCATTACAGAAAAGTTAAAATTATTTTTACTTATAAGATTCTGCTTAAAAACTATACCTACAGGACTTCCTATCCAAAATGATTTCAAGCTCAGAGAGTTTTTTCTAGATAAATGAATTTTAAACTCTGGACCTTCTGTATTTAAGTAAAAAGTCTTTGGCGATTCTTCAATGAAAGCATTTTCCAAAAAAACATATTTGACTTGCGATTTTAGTAATGAAGGAATTAAGATTAAGAGAAAAAAAATAAACTTGATATAATTAATGTTTAACATAGCCTCCATCAACTTTTGAATACTTTACGTAAAACTTATTTAAATCATAAAATTTGAAGAATTTTTTCTGCGAATAGCTTTTTTCTCCGCAAAACTCTTCACTTTTATAATAATAAAATGATGATGATGGATAGTTGGTAATATTTGAGATATAGAACTGATTTTTAGTTGTTACTTTTTTGTCCCCCACAGTGTAGCATATAATATTTTTAAAGTTTAGAGGGCTATTTTTTTCAGAGAAATTTACAGAAGAATTATTTTTAGATTTTGGATATCTTACTAAATCACAATCCCTTATAGATTTGCTATTAACTGTAAACCCTATTATATATTTTGATGAACTAGGGGGAATTGTAATTTTAGGTCTTTCTTCATATGAAATAGAATTTTCACTTTTTAAAGTTCCTGTAGCGCTATTAGAAGCAGATGCGCGATTTGTCTGCAAATAGCCAGCTAAGTTGAATCCTGTAATTTGTTTAGAAGCACCTAACGAATTAGATTGAGAAATTTGACTTCCTTTTGTATTAGTGAATATTCTATTTTGATAATAATCTTCTGCAAATCCATTTTTAATAAAAAAACACTCATCAAGATTTAGTGTAATAGACTTAGAAGTTTTGTTGTGGAATACAAACCCAACATTTCCACTTACACTCCAAAAATTATAACTTATCTTACAATATTTATTTTCGTATTCAAAGCTTGATTCAGACTTCTTAATTGTTTTCTGAGATGGTTCTATATTGTATAATTGGTAAAAAGTTGATGGTTGACAGCTTGAAATAATTAATAATATAGTTAAATAAATTAGTAGCCTTTTCATATATTTAGTTTTTAGTTTGAATTATTTTTTTTCAAATCTGTGATTATATTTTAACTGAGGATACAGTCCTGCAATATACCAATTATTACTGTAATTTCTGTATCTGTATCTGTTAGTTCTGATAGCTAATTTAATGCCCAATTCATTATTTTGATTAATACTAATATTAGTTCCAAATTCAAAACCTATTTGAAACTGGGTTATGTCAAAGTATGAAAATTTATTAATGTAATTTACATTTACATATTTTCGAGTTTGATATAAAAAAGGATATGAAATATCACATCCAAGATTTAACGATGCTTTATAAAGTCTAAGTTTATTTAATCGAAAATTTATTAAAATTGGCGAGTGTAGATAGAAAGAATGGATTTTTGTATTTGAGTAATTATTTGCAATATCTAAATTAAAATCTCTTATTAAATTAATTCCTGGTGAAAAAGAAAAATATATATTTTCTGAAATTATTAACCTGTACTGGTAATTAATTTCAGCAGTTTGTGACCTTGGGTAAGACCTTAAGCCAGTTTCACTTAGAAGAAAACCAGAACTAATAGAAATCCAAGATTCTTTATTAAGTTGAGAATATATAGGATTTATAAAAATTCCAAAAAATAATATGACTAAAAGCTTCTTCATTTTGTAAGTTATAAACTAAAATTAATAAAATAAAGTAGGTTAAAAAGCTCGAATTGCACGGACATTGGCAGATTCGCTCTTAAATATGCCTCCTTGACCTCCATTGTTAAAACTCTGTACAAAAGCATTATAATTGTTGAACTGAGTAGAACTCCAGTAGCGATCAATTGAAAAACCGCCAATTATAGACTTATTTAAATACATTTCATTTAATTCATCTTTTGAAGGAAGATACCAATCGTCATATCCTTCTAAGTTTAAATTGTAACATATTTGAGCTGCATATCCAGAATTAAAAGTACAACCTGTGACAATATCAATAGTGTTTTGATTTCCTGTTCCAATTGCAACTCCATCAGCACCTGTTATAATAGTTCCGCTACACCCCCAAATTACAGCTGTATTAGCTTGGTCAGCTTGATCAGTTGGCGCAGCTATCAATCCGCCTCCAGCACCATCTACGTAAAAAACAATACCACCTTGGTAACTATCACCAATTAAAATACAACTTCCATCAGCTTCTGTAGCAACAGAATCATAATTTACAGCATAAGGGTCTGTACATCCTTTCTTTCTACAACTTCCCAATAAAACTACTGAAATCATAAATACTATAAGTTTATTCATTTTATAAGTTTTGAACTGAAAGTAAGAAAAGATAGATTTTAAAACAAGTATAGTAATTGAAATTAGGTGAATTAACCTATTTATTAAAAGTAATAAAAAGTTGACTTAGTTAAGAAAGCAAAGGGAGGATAGATATAGAGATGGCTATTTAGACTTTTTAAAAAATAGTCCTAGTGGGATAAATAAAAATAATGCAAAAATGTTGAAATAGATTCCAATTAGAGGAAATAATATCATTGATATTCCCAATAAATATTTAGTTTTTATTTTAATTTTTGCCATTAATTAAATTTAAGAAATTGGTTTGATAAGCTCTGCACTATTATTCCCAGCATAACTCACTTCCCTACTTACTTCATATGTATTAATGTCAATATTAACCTGGTTGAGGTTCCAGTTTCTAAAGACTGGCTCATTACTTAATAGTGGCATTCTACTATGAATATGTGATATGCTGTCAATTGCTTCTGTGGTCAATAAAATAACTATGTTTTCCCTCATAATAGACTTCACATACATTGTATCGAATTCACTATGGAAATAGTATGGTTTCTTGCCCTCATCAGTCTTAAGCCATTCATACCACCCATTAATTGGGACATAACACTTTCTAAATCCTTTGAAGGTTGACTTGGTTCTCACTGTTTCTCTCTTAGCATTAATAATTTGCCCTTGCTTCATCCAACTAGGTGTAAAACCCCAATTGAGCTTTAAGCATTTCAAATCCTCGTTAAGAACAGCTATTGCAGAGGAAGGAGCTATATTAAAGCTTGGAGTAATTCCAGCCTCTTTAGTTCCTTTTACTTTACTATGGTTTGAAAAGTTGAATCTGCCACACATAAAACAAAAGTATAAACTAATTACTTATTCTATTTATGTAGATATTTACATCAATGAACTCTAAAATCAAATCAATCTATTATGGCCAAGCTATTGGAGATGCTCTTGGCTTAGCTACTGAGTTTATGACCAAAGAAGAGATTGCAATTCACTATCCCAATGGCATCAAAGACTACAATGATATATACCAAGATGACCACAGATCAAGATGGTCTAAAGGCTCTTGGACTGATGATACAGACCAGTTTCTTTGTATTGATAGAAGTATTAAGAAGTATGGTCACATCAACACCCTAGACATAGCACAGGAGTTTAAGAACTGGTTCAATGATAACCCAATGGGTATAGGAAAAACTACGTATGAGATTCTTAAGCTTCCTGAATACACATCTAGACCTGAGAAATGTGCTGAGTTTATATGGAAGATGAAAGGTGGTGACTTAGCTCCTAACGGAGGACTAATGAGAAATTCTGCTGTTGCTATCCATAACTACAAGAATGAGAAAGAGGTTATGGAGAATTGTAAGAAAGTATGCCAACTTACTCATTATGATCCAAGATGTGTGGATAGTTGTCAAATACAAGGTTTAATAATAGCTAGAGAGCTTAATGGTGGAGATACTAAACTAGAGTCTATTTTAGAAGCTATTCCAACATTAGATAAAAGAACAGAAGATTATATTAGTGACAACCTAACAGAGAATATTAGTACACTTAACTTAGACGATAGTAAAACTTGGGGATATACACTTAAGTCACTATGTGCTGGTCTATGGGGTTATTATTATGCAGAGTCGTTTGAGAAAGGACTAATGACTATTATAATGGAAGGTGGTGATGCAGATACCAATGGATGTATTGCTGGAAGTCTGATGGGTGCTAAATTTGATAGTGTTCCTCAGGAGTGGATAGCTAACTTAAATAATCGTGATGAGATATTTTAGCCTACTTATAATATTCATAAATACTTTAACTTATTCTCAAGATTTAAAACCTTTTGGACTTTACAATGATATTGTTTCACACTCCTACTACACCCTATCCTACTCTGAAGAGCACGAACAAGCTGAATGGGTTTACTATACCCTCAACTCTAGTCAATTAAACTCAGCTGTAGAGAGAAAAGACAATTTCAGACCAGACTTTAAAGTAAAAACATCCTCAGCTCAATTATATGACTATAAAGGAAGTGGTTACGACAGAGGGCATCTTGCTCCTGCTGCTGATATGAAATACAACTCTAGTTCTATGAGTGAAAGTTTCTTTATGAGTAATATGTCTCCACAGTCAGCCAGTTTTAATAGAGGAATCTGGAGAAAGATAGAGAAACAGTTTAGAGATTGGAGTTATAAGTATGGTGAGCTAGTAATTATAACAGGACCTGTTTTAAAGGGTGAGAATTATGGTTCCATTGGTTACAATAAAGTTACTATTCCTAAGTGGTATTATAAGGTGGCAATAGACCCAAGTAATTATGAAAGAAACGTAGCCATTTTAATAGAGAATAAAGGCAGTTCTGCAAGTATAAAAAGCTTTGTTGTCACCATTGACTATTTAGAAGAGTTTAGTGGCTTAGACTTCTTCTATAATCTTTCTGATGAGGTTGAAGAATCTTTTGAGAGTAGCACCCACATTAATTTATGGGATTGGAATGTGACCTATGCTCCTAGATCAAGTGTTACTAAAATGAAAAATGGGACTATTGACCATACGGTAGACCAACTTCCTAGTAACGGTAAGATATTTAGAACAACTACGGGCAAGAAATACCATAAAGAGAGCTGTAGATACTTATCTAAGAGTAAAATACCAATAACATTTGCTGAAGCTAAAGAGAAAGGTCTTGGCCCTTGTGGGGTTTGTAAGCCTTAGTTATTTCTTCTCCTTTCCTAAAAAGTCATACCAATCTATCCATTCATCTTTGTAAACTCTGTTTGGCATATAAGGAATATCTTTTTTCTTGTATTTAGACTTTACAAAAATAAACCACTCCTTCTGTGTCAGAATTCTATGATCTTTCACTAAAACTTTTAATTTTTTAAATGACATATATTTTCTTCCAAAATTTGATTCCCTCCCAGTTCCTAAGAATACACCCCAACTTTCCCATTTATCCTTATATACCTTAGAAGGATTTCCTGGAATATTAGAAGGTCTTTTAGTTTTAGAATAATACTGCCATTCTTTTAAGTTTTTAAGCTTCTCATTCTGCACAATTAATTTTGCTTCTTGGTAACTGAGTATATTAACCTTTTTCTTTCCAATGAATACTGGAAATCCATCCCAACCTTTATTTTTATATACGATCTCCGGTGCTTTTGGAAGTTTATATTTGTAGAAATCATCCTTTTTTTTGAATTCATTCCATTCTCCCCAGGATTGTATCTTTAGTTTCTGAACTAATTTACAAGCTGACCCATAATTTAAATAATCTTTATTCTGCGGAGCTATTGTTCCTGTGCCAAGCCAATCCCCCCAACTAATCCAACCTTTATCTTTATACCTTCCTCTTGGTGTTGACGGCACATTAAAAGGTTTCTTTCCAGATTTACAATAAGTAGCCCATTCTTTTTTTGATTTTAATGATAATTTTCTCACAAACTCTCTAGCCTCTTCAAATGGTAGAAACTCTCCATTCCAACCAGGTGTAGTACCTATAAAGTCTCCTAAAGAAAGCCAGCCCTGATTTTTATAAGCTTCTAATGGATTTGATGGAATATCTTCTGGTTTATTTCCAGTTTTTTTATATTCTCTCCAATCTTTCTGTCCCTTTAATTGTAGTTTTCTTACAAATTCTTTAGCTTCTTCAAAAGAAACAAAAACTTTATCCTTTGCTGCAATTGAACCAGTTCCAAGCCAATCCCCAATTCCTATCCAACCTTTATTTTTATAAACCTTATCTGGTGCTGTTGGAATATTAAATGGTTTGTTTTTTGACTTCGAATAATTATTCCAATCTTTTTGTCTCTTTATTTGAAGATTTCTCACAAATTCTCTAGCTTCTTCAAATGGTAGAAACTCTCCATTCCAACCAGGTGTAGTACCTATAAAGTCTCCAAGACCTATCCAACCTTTTTGTTTATATGCTCTCTCAGGTTTTGAAGGAATATTTATATTTCTTTTAGATGACCTAATGTATTCTGTCCAATCTTTCTGCCCTTTCAATTGAAGTTTTCTTACAAAATCCCTTGCCTCTTCAAAAGGCATCCATTGAAACTTCGATAATTTCTCCCAAAGTTTTATCTGTAGATTTTCTTTAAGTTCACTCTCATCAATGTATTCTGAGAACACTTCAAAATTGAATATTCGCTCTCCTGCTTTACTTTTTTCTAATCTTTCATTTTCTTTAAGCTTAAAATAGTCTACAATACGCTCATCATTTGCAGCTAATCCTCTTACAACAGAAAGAATCTCATTGAAGTTATCATTGTCTATCTCATTGGTTTTATCATCATAAATAACAGGTAATATCACATAACCCCAATCTTTACCTTCTTTTTTTCTAAGTGCTCTTCCCAGAGCTTGTACTATGTCTACCTTACTTCTTTTAGGATCTGTAAATATTATACAATCAATGTTAGGCACATCTATTCCTTCAGTAAGACATCTTGCATTGGTGATTAAAGCTTTTTTAGATTCAGCAAATTCACTTATAATTTTAGATCTTAAACTTGTTGGATCTTTACCCTTAACAGTAAATGTATCTATCGGTTCATAGTTATATGTTTCTGTAATGTAATCCTGTAATGATAAGTTTCTTTTAGCTCTTTCAATTGAGGAATGAAATGAAACAGCATTTGTTATTGGAAAGAGTGTCATTGCTTTTCTCAAAGCTAACATAGATGCTAAAGCTCTAGATTCAGATTCTTTTGCCCAGTTGCCATTTAGCTCGACTAGTTTATTTTCTCTTATAAAATCAGATATTTCTTTCTTCTTTACATCAATTGTAATGACTTTATAGTCTGAAAGAAGATCAGCATTAATTGCCTCCTTAAAGGTCATCATAGAGAATGTATCTCCATATATATCCTCATCATCCATTGAGATAATATCTTCACTCTTTTGACCACCATAGAATCGCTCTGTAGCAGTCATAAAGATTCTCTTGTCAATAGAGACATTCTTTTCAAATAACAGAAAGCTGAATAGTTTCTTAGACGATCCTACTGTCTTATGAGCCTCATCAAAGATTCCTAAATCAAAACTCATATCAAGCTTCTTACTAAGCTCAGCAATTATCTTCCCACTCTGATAGGTAGTAAATATGATTTTATTCTCGTCCTTATTTTCCTTAAGCCAATTCTCTATGTATTCAGGGTCTGTTTGACAAGGAACACCAATATTCTCTGTTTTAAATACTATATCATCATCTTTGCCAATTCCATCATCAGAACATATACAAAGCCACTTTACTTTCTTTTTATTAGCTACTATCTCTCTTAAGTAAACATCAAGAGTTTGTTTGATTAGTGATAAGCTAGGTACTGCTATTAATGTATTCTTTGACTTTAACTCTTGGGTAAACCAAAAACCTGTCAAACTCTTACCAGCTCCACAAGGGAATATTAACTTCCCTCTACTTTCCTTTTTAAAATGCTCTTTAGCTTCTTTAATTGCTTTTAACTGATGATCTCTGGGATCGTAAGGCTTTATGTTGAAAGCTTTATCCTTGATGTACTTATGGATTGCCCACATATATTCATCAATTCCTGACTGCCATTTATCAGATAATATATATTGTAATTGTTTTGAGACCGAGCTCTTAATATTTTTTGAAAAATCATTTGCACTTGAGCAAACGTAGCCTACAGTTAGTTTATCTCTACTCTCATAATTAGTGAAGAATGTAGATAATTCTTTAAGAGTGACATTTTTATCTTTATCAGAATGATATTTACATTGTATTGCGTGATATTCGCCAGATTTAGTTTCAGCAATTAAGTCAATTCCTCGATCCTGAAAGTAGTTTAGCTCCTTCTTTACCTTTATTGGTAATTCGTGGTGTATCCAAACCTCTTTATATAAATCAACATATTTAGGTTCTACTTTAAAGAAGTATTTAGTAAGCAACTCAAAAGCATCACCTTTCTCCTTCTTATCTAGCTTAACTAAGTTTTGATTGAATTCTTCCCAGTTATTTGAATTAAGTATGACTGTTCTAGCTGACATCTTCTCAAATATAAAAAACTGACGGGTTATATGCTATTCTCTGTTAATTACTCTTTAAAGAAAAGTGATTAAGACTTAATAATTAACTTTAATAAAAGCTGAGTAAGGAATTAATTTTTTAATTAAGTTTTGGAGTTCAACTTCATTAAGTCCAGTAGAAGATATATTTTCTTTTGTAATTATACTATTTGCCAAACTTAAAACATTTGAAGTCTTAGTTATGTAAGCAACATTATCAACTTTTTCTCCTTTATCCCATAAAATCTGCGTTGCTAAACCTAAGATTTCACCTTTAGAATTAAAGCAAGGTCCACCTGAATTACCATACCATACTGGGAGAGTAGTTTGAAAAAAAGCTTTGTTACCTTCTCTTCCGTTAAGACCACTAACAATACCATCTACAACTTTTACATTATCACTCATTTTATTACTAATTGGATACCCAAGAGTGAAAACTTTCTCTCCTAGAGAGACTGAGGAATTCCACTTAACAGGATTAACAGTTGATTTAAATCTTGAATCTGTTATTTGAACAATAGCCACATCATTTTCTTCATTTTGAGAAATAATTTTAGCTTCATAATCAATACTATCATTTTGAAATGAAATTCTGATTTTTTTAGCCCCTTTTATAACGTGATTATTTGTAGCTATGAATCCTTTATTATTAATAAGTACACCACTTCCTGAACTCTGCCAATCTACCATTGGATTAATTTCTCGATATTGTCTAGTCTCACCTTCTGCAGGATACATTTTTATAAAAGATTTAACACCCATTTTTAAAATTGCTCCGTTTAGTGATGCTGTTTTATTTTCATAAGATGTTCCACCTTTTGTTTGATATTTCCCAAAAAATAAATTCGCTTGAGCAGTTTTTTCAAATGTTAAAATTTTACCACCAATCGATAAATCAGAATCTGTGGTCGAAAGAATAAGTCCTACATATTCTCTATTATTTTCATAGGATTTGAAAATTGCAATATCATACTCAAAATCTTCACCCTGATCAACACTTTTATATATCCCTTCAATATTATCCAAATCATCACCAAGTTTGTCATATACTTGAGCGTAAAACCTTTCAATTCTTTGTCTTTCTTTTATAATTTTATCCCTTTTAAGTTTTCTTTGGTACTCTAGTTTAATTTCCCTTTCCTTTGATAAATCGTATTTGATTTTTGTAGTGATACTATTTGGTAGAGTTTTATTAACACAATATCTGACAAAATCTACTTGAATTTCTGACTTAAATATTGTTATTACCATTATAGGAGGAGCATTTTCATAAATCTTTATTTCAAACTTACCAACTGGGTATTCATTTTGAAGCACGGTTTTCTTCAAATTATCAAAAATCAATAAATCCTCAAAAATATACTTATCGACCTTAAACTTTTTAATTTCACTATCAAAGTTTTTAACCGCAATCTTATTATTGTCCTTTATAAAAGTATTTTCAAAAAATGCAACTTTTTTTCCATATTGAGTTATAATTAATCCAATACATTTAGAATCTTTAAATACTGAATCATTAATAATTTCTAATTTTTGAGTCCAGGAATTAAAATGTAATCCTATTAAAAATAAAAAACTGACATAATATTTCATTGTAAAAATTTTATATCAAATATAAAAAACTGACGGGTTATATGCTATTCTCTGTTAATTACTCTTTAAAGAAAAGTGATTTTATTTTGATATAGGGGGTGTTGTTTTGAAAGGCTTAGGTCAGGTTTTTTTGGCATTATTCTATGTAAGTGCTGTAAATTTGCTGTAAATTTTCGTATATTTAAGTGTTAAATAAGCTGACTGTATAGTTCTTTAATTATTGCTTCATCCTTTAGAATACATTAAGACTCGCTTGCGAGGATTAATCCCTGTAACAACCAATAAAACAAGCATTTAACAGGGGCTGACACTGGTAAGTTGTTGGAGGTTTGAAACAAAAAAAGCAAGGATGCGAAGCAGCCTTGCTCTTGTGACCTCGACAGGATTCAAACCTGTAACCGCCTGAGCCGTAATCAGGTATTCTATTCAGTTGAACTACGAGGCCAATCTTTTACAAATGTAGAGTTAT
>Ga0209223_10003451_pt1 | contig 15048 bp, 13 predicted proteins | sample COG_06_FD_184750 | JGI IMG/M metagenome (GOLD analysis project Ga0209223, IMG submission 184750) | Pelagic Microbial community sample from North Sea - COGITO 998_met_06 (SPAdes) (version 2) | ecosystem: Environmental > Aquatic > Marine > Neritic zone/Coastal water | place: Helgoland, sampling...
CGTTGGCAATGCGCGAGCCCGTGCTACTGCTGCCCCATTCGCGCAGCGCCCGCTGACCCGCTTCAATCACTTTGGGGTGGTGGTTGAGTCCCAGATAGTCGTTGCTACTGAGAAGGATCATTTCCTTCCCGTCTTTCCAGATATGTGTGCCCACCTGCTGGTCAAAGTGGTGGTAGTAGGGATTGTATTTCAGCCGCAGCTGGGTGGCCTCATCCTTACGGCAACGGTCAACAATGCTGTTTTTGTGGGGCGTTCCTAGTAATTTATCTATCATGCTAATAAGCGAGTGATCATTTGCGTGTCACATTGCTTGTCAATGCTTTGCAATGGGGCAAGAGCGATGGAAGTGAACCGACTCCTCCAATTCCTGCTATAGAGTTGTCGAAAAATGCCTTGCATTATAAGGATTACAGTAATTACTGTAATAACTTTAATAATGGAAATCAATTCAGACAGTAATCGAGGTTACTTAATGCCATGGGTGGAACTGGCGGATAGTATCGGAGTGCCTCGTTCTATTGGGCAACTCTACGGAGTTTTGTTTATGGCGGGCCGAGCGATGAGCGCTCAGGAGTGTGCGGATGTTTTGAAGATCAGCCGTAGTTCTGCGGGGCAAGGTTTGAAAGTGCTTAAAGAATATGGGGCGATAAAGTCTGTTTTTGAATTAGGGGAACGGTGTGAGCGTTATGCAATTGAGCCGGATTTGGGGGTTTTAATTCAATCGGTTCTTCGGGGTAAATTAGCTCCTGCATTTGACATGTTCTTTAGCAAAATGAATGCGATCGGGGATTCAATGGAAGGATCTGATTCGAGTGGAGTTCTGTTGTCGCGGATTAGGAAACTAGAGCGATGGAAGTGTAAATTTTCAGAGGCCCAAGAGTGGTTGATGCGCTAACTGGTATGGAAACTGAACGACAGGGGAGTGTGATCCCTAAGCAAAGCCCTTTGCAAATTCAGAAAGCTGTTATATTTGGGATATTCATTCGCGAGATAGGCAATCGCTTTGGTCGATACACTCTCGGTTATTTGTGGGCTCCACTGGAGCCTTTCATTTACGTTGCGGTTCTGTCTGTCATACGTGGTGCATTTTCTGGGGCTCCTTTGGCGGGATTGCCGGTTCCCTTGTTTTTTGCTTCAGGCGTGCTTCCTTTTATTCTGTTTCGAATTATACCGATAACGTCACTTTCTTGTGTCGAGTCGAATTTGGGTTTGTTCAATTATCAGAGAGTGAAGCCCGCGGATGTTTTTGTGGCACGTTTTATCTTAGAAAATTTGATTATTATATCCGTGAGTCTGCTGATTTTTCCTCTGCTGTATATTATAGGGCAAGAGTTTGAGATTAATAGTCCACTTCGGTTCTTTGGCGTTTATGCCTTATTCTTAATGTTTATTGCAGGCTTGGGGCTGATGTTTACCGTGTTGGGGCCTTTGTGGGTGGAGGCTAAAAAAGTTATGCCGTTATTTTTCCGGCCGTTGTTTTTTATATCGGGCATCTTCTTCTCGCTTTCTTCCATTCCTTCTAGCTTCCGTTATGCGTTTACTTGGAACCCCGTGTTGCACGCCTTGGAGTTACTTCGGGATTCTGCTTTTGTTGGCTATGATTTAGCGCCGGAAGTGAGCGTGCGTTACTTGGCTACGGCGGCGGTTCTTTCTTTCGCCTTTGGGATCTGTATTTATCGCTTGTTTCGTATAAAAATTGTCACATCGGGAACAATAAAATGATACACGTTGAACAGTTGACGAAATCCTTTCAGGTGAAAAATGGCCGACATTACGTTTTTAAAGATGTAGATCTTCGCTTTCCTGAAGGGGTTAATATTGGAATCATCGGTCCAAATGGCGGCGGAAAGTCGACTTTTTTACGTTTGCTCGGAGGGATCGATTATCCGGACTCTGGTCGTATCCGTAGCACTAAGAGTTTCTCCTGGCCGCTCGGGCTCAAAGGTGGTTTTGTTAAACATATGACAGGCCGTCAGAATTGTCGAATGATCTGCAATATATATGGCCTTCCGAGAGAATTAATCCGTAGTAAGTTGGATCAGATTAAGCAGATGTCAGGGATTGGGAAATATTTCGAAGAGCCTGTAAAGTATTATTCGTCTGGTATGAGCGGGCGCCTAGGGTTTGCGCTGAGTATGGCCTTTGAGTTTGATTACTTTTTGATTGATGAGATTACATCGGTTGGTGATTCCAATTTTAAGAAAATTGCGAAAGAAACCTTAGTGGCAAAAGCAAAACGTTCCCATGTGGTGATGGTGACTCATAGTATGAACGATCTTCGGAGGTTTTGCGATGTTGTGGTATTGTTGGCCAAAGGGGATTTGAGAGTGTATCAGGACCTAGAGGAGGGCATTAAAGCCTACGAATCGGCTAATAATAGAAAGAAAAAGTGACTTTTGAAATTAATATGAAAAAACAAACATCTAAATTTTCATTTCTGTTTAGGCGGTCCGTCATCTGGATTGGCCTACCCACTCTGTTGGTCTTTATTTATTTAGCTATTGTGGCTCAGCCGTCCTATGAGTCTCAGGCTCAAATCGTTGTGAAAAATAATGACAATGAGGCGATGATGACAATCCCTGGCATCAGTGCTGGAATGATGGGCTCTGGAGATTCTTCGATTCAAGAATCCTATCGACTTATTGAATATATGAAGAGCCCCGCGTTGATCCAGAAGTTGGAAGACTTGCATGGACTTCAGGAGCATTATGCTGCGCCAGAATTCGACAAGTTTCGCAAGTTGAGTGATGATGCGAATTTCGACGATCTTGTAGCTTATTTTCAGGGGCAGCTACGATTGAAGGTTTCGTCGGATTCTAGTATTATTAGTCTGTCGGTGCAGGCTTTTGATCCAGAGTTAGCGCAAGCCATTTTAACCTCTATAATCGAGGAGAGTGAGCAGGCGATCAATCATCTGAATCATCGAATTTCGTTATCTACCACAGGGATCGCGAAGCGTGAACTGGAAAAGACCAAGGAGAATCTCACGGTAATCCGTCAGCGCATGTTTGAGTTTCAAATTAGCCGAGAGGTTATTAGTCCTGAAGCCGAAGTTCAGATGCTATTGTTAAACTTGTCTGAATTGGACGCTCGCATCCTCTCCAAGAAAACGGAGCTGAAGACCAAGGCGCAGTTTCTGCGGGAAGATGCCTTCGAGTTGAAATCGCTTCAGCAGGAAATTACAGGGCTTGAGGCTCAACGAGATGAAGAAATGGGGACTCTTTTTGTGCAGGATGGTAATAGCATTCCAAGTGCCGCGCGTGCCTATGAGTCCTTGAAACTTGAATCAGAATTTGCGCTACAATCATATGCGGCAGCTCTTGCTGCCTATGAAACTACTAAATTGGAAGCGCTGCGTCAGGAGAAATTCCTCCTGACCATCTCGCCGCCGACGCAGCCGATCAATTCTGCATACCCTCAGCCTTGGCGAGGCACATTAACCGCATTAATCATTATTTTATTGGTCTATGGGATCACCCGTTTGGTGATTGCTACGGTTCTAGACCATACTATTTAATTTACTTCAATTGGTGATATATGAAAATCTATTTTAAAAAACTAAGTATTCTATTCATTCTTGCGTTTTATAACGTGCAGGCCTTTGCCGCTGTAAATGTATCTAGTAGTAACTTGGACGATGAGGCACATCTGGCGGTTGAGGATCAAGCGTATCAACAAGCGCTGTCGGCTAACAGCCTTCGTGGGAGTCAACAGTTGGCTGGCTCAAGCATATCATCGTTCAAGAAAACTGCAGATGGTTTGCCGATTTATGGATCTCAGTTGTTTCAAGGAGATTTCGGCGACTTGTCTTTTAGTGGTTTTAATCCGAACTATCAGATCGGAGTCGGGGATGAGATTCAGCTATTGATCTGGGGCGCAATGACCGAGGAATTGGCGCTCGTTGTCGATGCTAAGGGAAATATCTTTATGCCAAAAGTTGGGCCAATTAACGTGCTCGGTGTTCGTAATGAAGCGTTGAATCAGGTGATTCAGGAGCGCATTCAAAAGGTGTATAAAGATAATGTAGAGTCGTATGCCAATTTGAAATCGACGCAATCGGTCAAGATTTTTGTTAGTGGTTATGTTATGAAACCCGGGCTGTATGGCGGCTTTGCTTCAGACTCAGTATTGCATTATCTTGATCTGGCTGGTGGGATTGATCCAGCGCGAGGGAGCTACTTGAGAGTCAGCCTCGTTCGTGGTGATACGACTATTCAGCGTTTGGATCTATATGAATTCTTACAATCTGGTAAATTGCCTCTGACTCAATTTAGAGACGGAGATGTTATTCTGGTCGAGCCTCGATCAAATACTGTAATTGTTTCGGGGAAAGTTGTGAATTCTGCTCGTTTCGAGTTTATGGGTGATGTGATGCCTTTGACTCAAGCGTTGGAGTATGCGCAGCCATCCTCTGTTGCGACATCTGTGAGCGTGCGTCGAGTGCGCGATGGCAGATCAACTGTGCAGGTGTGTATGATCGAAGATGCCGCGTCAGTATTACTGGAGCCAGGCGATGTTGTAAATGTGACTGGTCGCGGAGTTGTGCAAAATGTATTGGTCTCCTTTACTGGGGAATTCGAAGGGCCAGATAGTCGGGTCTTCCCCGCAGGCACGAGGCTGTCGGAAGTTGTTGATTTGCTCCAGCCCACAAAATTATCGAATGTAGAGGCTGCTCAACTTTTCCGGACATCGGTCGCAGAGCGGCAGAAAGTCTTGATTCAGCAGTCTTTGGATAACCTTGAGCGAAAAGTGATGTCTGCTAGTTCCGTTTCCTTGGAGGAGGCGCAATTGCGCCAAGTTGAGGCAACTACCATTTTGTCATTTATTGAGCGTGCGCGCCAAGCTGAGCCTACTGGGCAGATTATGATGGCGAGCTTAGAGGATGCTGAGCAGGTTTATGTTCAGGATGGTGATGTATTATATATCCCTCGATTGAGTAACTTGGTTACTGTGCATGGAGAGGTGCAATATCCTAATACGCAACTGTTTAGGCGAGGTGAGGAGGTTGAGGATTACATTGATCGTGCTGGTGGCTTTACTCGCAATGCAAACGAAAAAGAGTTAATCCTTGTTAAGGCGAATGGTATGATTGAGTCAATCGGGAAGGGGCGCTCCATTGACCCTGAACCGAGTGACGAAATCATCGTGTTGCCAACCGCAGATGCTAAAAAACTTATGTTTGCTAAGGAAATTTCAACGATCATTTACCAGATCGCGCTCGGTGCTCGTGTTGTGGTCGGGTTATGAGTAACTTAACTTTAGCTAAGCTATTTATCATATGAAAAGTGGAAATAAATCTATAGTTGCAGTTGTGAATTTCGCGTATTCGCCTGTCGTTTTCATCGTCCTCTTATTCTGTGTAATTATCAAGTTCGTTATATTATATAACGACGATCTGTTGGCTGTTTCGTTTATCTATTTTGTGGAACTAATCTTTGCCTCAACGGTAATCATTTTTTTTATCGGCAATGCTATGGACCACGTTCGTATTAAAAAGCGTGGTCATTCATCTCCTAGGAAGCATGGTCAATCATCCGAGGGAAATCCTAAGCAATTGATTGACAGATATTTGCAAAGGAGCGATGTCCGTATCAAGAGGGACAGGCCTGAGGTTATTCTATATGCGGCTGGACCGGTGGGGGTGGGCTATCAAACTAATATGTGGCTGCCAGTTCTTGAACGATTGGGGGTTTCCGTTGGTATAGTAATACGTGATTTACACATTTATGGAGAGTTGAAGTCTACTGGATTGCCTATTTATTATTTTCGAACGCTGCGAGATTTGGAATGCATGGAAGAGGTTGGAGTTAAGACCTTGTTGTATCCCGGGAACTCGATGAAAAACGCTCAGTCTTTCCGTTTGCTCAGGTTGAATCACTTTTTTATTAATCATGGTGAAAGTGATAAAGTTGTTAATCAGAGCAAATTCCTGCGTGCCTATGATAAGCTTCTAGTTGCTGGGGAGTTTGCGGAAAAGCGGCTTAAAGACGCTGGGTTGCGATTTCATGATGACCAAATTGTTCATGTTGGTCGCCCTCAAGTCGAGCTGTCGCTCGAGAGAATCGAAGTTCCCCGAGAATCAATTGCCACTATATTGTATGCGCCAACTTGGGAGGGATTTGCAGAGGAGGCTAATTATTCATCAGTGAACTCTTTTGGCTATCAGATGTTGCAAGAGCTGATTTCTAGCGGTCGCTATACTATACTATATAAGCCGCACCCCTTTACGGGGCATAATAAAGACTCGGCTGCGGCCGTTTATAAAGTTAAATTCCAAGAACTTGCCGAGTCTTCTGAGTTCGTGACGTTTTTTGGGTCAGATACAGATATTCACAGTTTGATGAATATGTCGGATCTTATGATAACAGATGTTTCGAGTGTACTAAATGATTACCTCTATTCAAGAAAGCCAATGATTTTGACGAATCCGCATTGCCAGAGCCGTGATGAGTTTTACAGTACGTTTCTTACTTCTAGAGCTGCTTATCTATTGGATCCAGCAGATGATGTCGTCTGTAAGGTGAAGGAGATTGAAAATAATGATGATTTATGGGAACAGCGTGAGGAAATATGTGTGCAGTCGTTGGGTGATTTTCCCGAAGGGAGTCTGGCTCGATTTAACCGCGTAGTGTGTGATTCAGTTCAGTAGTGATTTCTCAGACTGTTTTGTTGGAGTGTTTTTTTTGCGTTTTTGTTGATTATTTCATGCTCACTTTAGCTGCAATCTTACGGCTTATTTATTGGGGGATCGATAGGAGTTATGTGGGGAATTAAGTGTATAAAAAACATAATAACGGGTCGGCCGATGCGGAACTTCCGAAAGCAGTCGTCTCGTGTTTTTGTTGGTTTTATTGTAGACTCCCTAACGAGAGTGAGGCGTAAGCGGGTGGTGTTTGTTACCAAGCGGAAAGTCCCATTTATGGGGAATCTGCGCATTATGTTGGATGCCTTGATTCGTAATGGGGGGTATGAGATTGCCGTGTTTAAAATAGGTGATATCGACCCTGAGTTTTGTAACTTGATGCAAGAAGCAAATGTTCGAGTGATGAATGCATATAACTTCTCGACGTTGAGATTTATATATAGCAGTGAGGTGGTCGTTTTGAGCCATTCGGCTCGTGATGCCTTCATCGTTCGCCGAAAAAAGGGCCGGCGTGTCATTAACTTATGGCATGGAGTTGCCCTCAAGAAGATTGAGCGATTGATGAGTTCTCGGGATGCTCGGGGTTCTTGCCAGCGAAAAAGGCTGATTGATCGGAATTCAAGGATTTATGATGCAATGGTGGCATCGTCTAAAGTGGATCAACTTGTAATCGCAGCATCCTTCGGTATTGCATACAGCAAAGTGCACCCCGTCGGGCTACCTAGGTATGATTATTTAAATTCTAGTTATGAATGGCCTCAGGACTTGTTGCAGCGCAGGGTTCAATTGGAGGGAGTGTTAGCGGGGCGTAAATTTATTGTGTATGCGCCTACATTCCGAGATCACGGTATTGATATCGATGATTTGTTGAATGAGACGAGTATTCATTTGCTGAGGAGTTTTTGTGTAGTAAATGATGTTGTTTTAGGCATTAGGCCGCATCCATATCAATCAGAGTCGTTGCATTTGATTTGTGATAATAAATACCTTCTAGATGTTAGCTCTGTTTGTTATCCAGAGGCTGCGAGTGTTTTGAGTCTGGCCGATGCGCTGATTGTCGATTATTCCAGTATATGGGTGGATTTTCTTTGCCGAGATCTTCCGATAATAGGGTACATGCCGGATTTTGAGGCATATAATACTGTGGATCGAGGTTTTATTTATGATTTTGAGCAGGTCTTTCCCGGGGATATTTTCCAGACTTGGGATGCTGTATTGAATCATTTAAAAAGAATGATGGATGGGGGATTGTCGGTCGATGGTCGTAGGCAGTCGGAGTTTGCTAAAGCCTTGCTCATGGAGTCAATCGAAGATACCGCTCTAGTTAGTCAACGTTGTTTAGACTTATTTTTTAGTGATAACAAGGAGGTCGGATAATATGAAAGTAGCGATATTTGGTGGAGGTGTATTTGGCACCGCAATAGCAAGTGTAATTGCTGATAACGGGACAGATGTACTGCTCTATGTTCGTGACGCTTCGCAATGTGACTCTATAAACTTTTCACGAATGAATTCGAACTACCTACCAGGGGTAGTTTTGTCAGATAGGTGCAAGGCGACAATGGATTTGAACGAGCTTTCGGATGTAAGAGTCGTTTTGTTGGCTGTTCCAACAAGTGTGATTTTGAAGATCAGTGAGGACATATTCCCGTATTTACCGGAAGATGTTGTCGTTCTTAATTTAGCCAAAGGCTTACATGCGAGTGCCTTAACTATGGACGTGGCAATGCAATCGATCCTTCCTGGGATTGTCATTGGCAGTTTGAAGGGACCCACATTTGCTAGGCCATTGCTACATGGAGCAACCTCTGGAATGACACTTGCTTTAGAAAACAATAATCGGGTGGATGTGGTAAAGCAGGTTTTTGATGGATCTTTAATCACGCTGGAACTCTGGCCCAATGTTTCAGAGGTCGAATTTATCAGTGCTATTAAAAATGTGCTGGCGATTATGATGGGTATTTGTGATGGAGTAGATGAAAATCCAAATACTAGGTTTAAGATAATTCACGACCTGATTAATGAGGCCTATGCATTGCTCGTATTGTTTGGTTTTGATTTTCGCGTCTTATTTACTTATGCAGGAATCGGCGACTTGCTCATGACTGCGTTAAACGACTTGAGCCGTAATCGTACGTTGGGCTTGTTGATTGGGCGTGGGTTTGATTTCTCATCTATTTCCAATGGTCCTGTGTTGGAGGGGCGGCGGACTGTATCACTTCTCTTGGATTATTTGGATGAAATGAATGCGTCTCATCCGCTTTTATCCGCATTACATAGTGTATTTAATGGGGATTTATCGCCACAGGATTTCTATGAAAAGATTCGATAAACTTTTGGGGTAATTTTAGGTATGTTGCGATTGAATGATTTTGTGTATGTTAGCTAGGGGGATGTTGTGTTTTTCCTCGTTGTGTGGGCTTCTTTTGCAATTAGAAGTAAACTCACTAAATAGACGTAATTAATGTCAAGCGCTCTCAGCCTGGTTAGACGAAATTACAGACGATTTTTTACGCGGCCACGAGATTGCAAACCAAGTCTTCAATAAGCAGAATAGCAAGTTGAGCGTGCAGATCCTCTCCAGTCGCAGACCAGGCTAGAGTCAGCACAGTCGTATCATCAGGCACACGCTGTAAGCGCTTTAAGTTTAAGCAGTAATGTGAAAGGATAATGCGATGAAGAAATATATCACAATCATTTACATAATATTTTCAATTTCAATTCTCGCACTTAGTACTGGCCTAGTTCAGCCACTAGGTGGCGCAATTTCAGCAGATCGCGTCGTAGCAACTGGCCTCAGTGAGATTAAGGATGCCGTGAACGCGAACGCCACAGACTCTGAGGGTAGTTTTGCCGCTATTGAGAATAAGCTTCCTAGGATTGTCAGCGTCAAAAACTACGGAGCTATCGGTGACGGAGTGACGGATGACTATTTGGCAGTACAGGCAGCGTTAGATATTGGTGGAACCGTATTCTTTCCAAGTGGGATATATCTACTTGAGACTCAACTGCGAATTAAATCAAATACAACTTTAGATTTGAGATCTGGAGCGACTATTAAACGGGGGTTTAATACCTCTGTGCTTGGTCGGGGGCTTTCAGCTATTGCAGCCGGATCAACTAACATCACTATTCTTGGCGGAACCTTTGACGCCAATGGAACTATATTTGGCGCAGAATCTTGCAATATTATTACTGCACTTTCAGTCAGTAATGTTGTAATTGATGGCACGACCTTTTTAGATTGCGTGGATTATCATGCAATTGATTTTGGGGACGCCACCAATATCCTCATCGAAAATTGTAAGTTTTACGGTCAAATACAGACTGGCGGATTTGCCGACAAGGAAGCGATCCAGCTCGATCCAGGTTATTCACTCGCAGCTGGTTATGGACACACTGAAAACTTCGTGGTTAAACGGTGTGTCTTTGATGGGAACTCAGATACGGGCACTCCTGCATATCAATGCGCTGTCGGGAATCATTCAGCTAATGTGGACGGTGTTCGAGCGATTAGTATTACTGTCAGTGAGTGCGTTATGAATAATTGTTCGTATGCGGGTGTCCATGTTTATGCGTGGGAAGATGCCACTATCTCCGACAATACATTCAATGGGTGTGCCATTGATGTTTATGTGTGGCGCGGTAGCGGAACTAATCCAGTGGGGATCGACGGTTTATACATCCTGAATAATTACTTTAACGGAACGACTTCAACCAACTCGATCTACTTCTTCAATAACGTGGTTTCAGTTGCCACCATGAAAAATATATTGATTGAAGGGAATATATTCAAGACTGCGGCAACATGTATAAGGGCCTTAGAGGTGTATGATATGAATATATCTAACAATATCGCACGTGGTTGCGTGGCGTTAACTAACCTAAGAGACGTCGCAGATATTAACATCACTGGGAACAATGTTAAGGACGTCTCAGGCAATGTAATCTACTTGAGTGAGAAAGCTAAACGGATTTCGATAACTAACAATATATTCCAAGATCTAGATGCTCGCGCTGTTCATGTAACAGGTAAGGGTGGGGATAATAGAAGTGATATAACAATCAACAATAACAGGATCAGCGACTGTGCAGGAGTCGCATTCATTACATTTGATAGCGGCGCGTCAAAGAATATATCAATATGCAACAATCATCTAACTGTAGGCGAGTTGTCCAAAATTCCTAGCGGTGCGAGCTATATCACCGTATCAACTACAGGTGGTAGTGTTAATATCATAGATAATGTAGTAGATGATGCAATACTTACAGCACCTAAATACATTTACAATCCTAATGGAGTAACTAAAGCGATCACAAGCAGCAGTCCGAATGCAGTAGTTACTGCGGGTGTAGGCTCTACTATAACATCGTTGGCAGGTGGAGCCGAAGCTACACTTTATGTCAAAGAAACAGGCACAGGAAGCACGGGGTGGGTCGCTAAATGAGCTATGAGTTGTCTGAGCTTTGAGTCGGATTGGTAAAGTCGGACAGGTTGCGCTGTGCTGACCCGTGGTGGTGAGATCGCGGGTGGTGCAAAAAATGAGGTAAATTTAGTCGAGCCTAGGCAGGAGCCGTTATGCGGCACAGTGTCATTTTGCGGTTAAAGTGCACCAGCAATTTGCGAATTAAAGTGCACCATTTTGAGGATGTCGAACATCATCAAAATGGAAGAACAACAAGCAATCATCGGCTTAAAGGCCCAAGGCTGGAGCGATCGCAAGATCGCCCGAGAACTGGGGCTGAATCGGCGCACGGTCAAACGCTATGGAGAATCAAAGTGCACCATTTCGCAAACCGGGAAAACGGGCCGTCAGAGTCAGTGCACGGGTTACGAATCAAAGATCAAAGAGTGGTATGAGTCGGGCTTAAGCGTCGAACGTATCCACACCGATCTGAAACTGGAACATGGCTTTGAGGGTTCTTATCGCAGCGTCTATCGCTTCGTGAAGGGCTTAGAGGATTCGGGTGCGAAACGTGTGTATCGCATGGAGTGCGAACCAGGCCAAGAAGCTCAGATTGATTACGGCACCCTGAACCTACGCATCGGCGAGAATGGGCGGCTAAAGAAGATTCATATCCTGCTGGTGACGCTCAGTCACTCACGCAAGAGCTACGTGGAGGCGGTGCTCACTCAGAGCTCAGAGAGCTTTTTAAGGAGCGTGGAGAACGCGCTTCGGTATTTTGGCGGCGTGCCCGAGCGACTCTGTCCTGATAATCTGGTAGCTGCGGTGAAGAAGGCGGATTGGTATGAACCGGAGGTGAACCCCAAGTTGCGGAGTTTTGCGCAGCACTACGGCACCCTGATCATGCCTTCACGCCCGTATACCCCCACCGACAAAGGTAAGGTCGAGGCTGGCGTCAAATACGTCAAAGACAACGCTCTGAAGGGAAAAAGCTTTAAGAGCCTGGCGGAAGTGAACACGCATCTGCGCTGGTGGCTGGAGCATGTTGCCGATAAGCGCATCCACGGCACCACCAAGCGCCAAGTAAGCGCGCACTTTGAGGCAGATGAAAAATCGGCTTTGAAGGCTCTGCCAACGAGCCTGTTCCCCAGCTTTGAAGAGGGTCGACGAAGCGTTCACCGCGACAGCTACATCGAAGTCAAAGGGGCCTATTACGAGGTGCCCGCGCAATACATCGGCAAGAGCGTCTGGGCTCGCTGGGATGCGACAATGGTGCGGATCTATGATCAAAAGTTTGAGAAGCTCGCCACCCATACACGCCTTGAAAAAGGCAAGTTCAGTGAGGTTCTCGGCGTGGGTGGCTGTCGTGGCAGCATCGCAGAATCAGTCGGCTATTATCGCAGTCGCGTGATTGGCATGGGCGAGCACACGCTGCGTTGGGCCGATACATTGATCGCTCAATCTGGCGATACCGCACTACGACGGCTCCAGGGCCTGCTTGGGCTAAAGAAGAAACATACCAAAGCGCAGGTCAATGAAGCAGCCCGCAAAGCCAATATCCACGGCCAATACACGCTAAAGGAGCTAAGACAGTGGCTGAGCAATCCACACGATCAAGAAGTCTTTTCCTTCCTCCAGCAACACGAACTCATACGCAACCCACAATCTTATGACGGTATCGCCGCAACCGGTGATCTGTTCAACTAAACCAAAACGACAAAGCAATGAACCATCCAAACCTGCATCAAGCACTGACTAAACTCCGCCTGGGCGGCCTAGCCTCCAGCCTCGAAGTGAGGCTCCAAGAAGCCAGAGGCAACAACCTCGCTCACGAAGAGTTCCTCGAACTGATCCTACAAGACGAACTCAATATCCGCGAACAACGCACCATTGAGCGCCGCACCAAAAGCGCCACCTTCCGCGACAAACGCACCCTTGATAGCTTTGATTTTAGCTTCAACAAAAGCATCAACCGGCAGCAGATCTACCAACTCGCAAGCGGGCTCTTCACCGAGCAGGCTCACGACGTATTACTCATCGGCCCGCCAGGAGTTGGCAAAAGTCACATCGCACAAGCCATTGGCTATGAACTGATCAAGCAAGGCAAAGTCGTGCTCTATCGCTCAATCTTTGATATCTTAGATGACCTCAAAGAAGACGGCTTAGATGCCACTCACGACCGCACCATGAAACGCTATACCAAATGCGATCTATTGATCATCGATGACATGGGTATTAAACAACTACCGCCCAAATCCGGCGAATATCTCTTTGAAATTATCATGCGCCGTTACGAGGTGCGCTCCACGCTGATGACCTCCAACAGGCCACTGGAAGAATGGGGCAAACTCATTGGCGACGTCCCCGCAGCTACCGCTATCTTAGACCGCTTCCTGCACCACGCAAAAGTCATCAAGATCAAAGGAAGCAGCTACCGGCTCAAAGATCACGCTCGACAAAACGACGCCTCAAACTAAACAAAAAAGACGCTTCAGGGTGGTGCACTTTGAACCGCAAAAAGGTGGTGCACTTTAAACCGCAAAATGACAACTGATTTGCAGTCAGGCCTGCTGAGTTCTCTGAAGCGCTATGATTACAAGTGCCTATTGGTCATCCAAACACTCTATCAGCAGCAACGCCATATGCATACAACACGCACGCACAGTGTTGAAGATCGTATCGTTAATATTGCTCAGTCTCACGTGCGTCCGATCGTTCGTGGCAAAGCTGGTAAGTGCGTCGAGTTCGGAGCGAAGATATCTATTAGTCACCAGAAAGAGGGCTACGTGAGTTTAGACACGCTCAGCTGGAATGCTTACATCGAGAGCACTGATCTGCCTGCCCAGATCGAAACCTACAAAAAGCGCTTCGGGTATTATCCGCTCAGTGTTCATGCCGATACGATTTACCGCACTCGTGCGAACCGAAGCTACTGCAAAGAGCGTGACATCCGACTTAGCGGAAAGCCATTGGGACGGCCTAAAAAACAAACAGCCCAGAACGCCGCGCAGCTAAAGGCCGAGAAAATACAACAGCGCCAAGACGAATGCGACCGCATCCCGGTCGAAGGAAAGTTCGGCAACTGTAAACGCAAAGGCTCACTAGGGCGAATCATGGCAGAACTCGCACACACTAGCGAAAGTGTCATTCATGTAGGGATCATTGTCTTGAATCTGGAAAAGCGACTCCGAGCGGTTCTTTTGTGGCTATATCAAGAATCGCTCGCGTGCTATCGGTGCACTCTGAGCTTCCTCGCCGTGCTCCTCCTGTCTTTGGGGGCATGGAAAGGAAACCTACAGATCAAAATCGACGCTTCAGAGCTGGCCTGAAATTTAGAACTGAAATGCCTCTTTCGTAGATCAGACTTTTTCAGAAAGCCCTAAATACAGACTCGATCTTGAGTGTCACTGCGATACTCATGGAAGTCTCCGAAGAATGGGAGACTGGAAAAGCATATATCTGCAATAAGAAATAACACTCACCAATCATACGTAAATGTGCATCAAGCACTCTCAGCTGGATTAGGCCAATTTACAGCCGATTTTTTACGCGGCCTAGATGCGTGGTTTTAATCGCAGCCAACAACTTCTGGTAAAAAAAACTAGCATTGACTGGCAGTCTAGGATAACTAATCACGCAAATTCGATCAAGTTGACAATTACAGGCATCCTTTAGGCACTACTGCACTTAATGTGCGCATTAAAAATGAATAAACTATTCAATGACAATCGTTCGAAAATTGATGATATAATAGAGGAGTTAAAAATAAGCGCTATAAGCTACAAAATAGTGAAGTTAGCCCCGCGGTGCGACATTGCCCCTAACGCTTCTAAGCTTGGAAGGAATCACGGTCTTGCTGTATTGTTAAAGTCGTGTTTTGGCAGAAGGAAATTGCAAGAGGATGCCAAGGGGAGGATCATCAATGCTAATGGCGGAGTTCTTTCTGGAGTGACTAGTCATCAAGGTTATTTTGTGTTATTTTATCAAAAGTCTGGTCAA
>Ga0209223_10003455_pt1 | contig 15040 bp, 19 predicted proteins | sample COG_06_FD_184750 | JGI IMG/M metagenome (GOLD analysis project Ga0209223, IMG submission 184750) | Pelagic Microbial community sample from North Sea - COGITO 998_met_06 (SPAdes) (version 2) | ecosystem: Environmental > Aquatic > Marine > Neritic zone/Coastal water | place: Helgoland, sampling...
CACATGCGCAGCACACGGTAGGGCAGCTCAAGTTTCTGTAAGAGTTGCTCGACGTCGCCACGCAGTTTTTCGAGCTCTTCCATGCTGCTTTCGGCATCGGTCCACTTAACCAGCTCGACCTTATCGAACTGGTGCAAGCGATTCAGACCACGCACATGCGCGCCCCAGCTGCCCGCCTCACGGCGAAAGCACGGCGAGTATGCGCAACGGCGCACTGGTAATTGATCCGCATCGAGAATTTCGTCGCGATAAAAGTTAGTCACTGGCACCTCCGCGGTCGGGATCAGATAGAGCCCCTCTTTGGGGTCGACGTACATCTGCCCTTCTTTGTCCGGTAATTGACCGGTCGCAGTGGCACTCGCCTCATTCACCACGATCGGCGGCAAGACCTCTTCGTAGCCAGATAGGCGCGCTTCCTCCAAGAAAAAGTTCACCAACGCCCGCACCATGCGTGACATCTCACCCACATAGAAAGGGAAACCGGCACCAGTCACTTTGACGCCCCGCGCAAAATCGACCCGCGACTCAAACCAAGGAATATCGAAGTGCGGCAAGGCATGTGGGAACGCCGCGTCGGCATCGCCCCAAGTCGCAGCGACTTCGTTCTCGTCCTCGCCCTTACCGATCGGCGTCGACGGGTCTGCTAAATTAGGGATCGATAGAAATGCTTGCTGGAAAGCATCGTCCGCCGCTTTGGCAACGACCTCCAACTCTTTCGCCTTACCCGCGATCGCCTTCATCTCTTGCACCTTCGCGATAAACTCAGGCGTGCCCTTCGGCAATGCAGCCATGTCTTGATTGGCCGCCTTTTGCGCCGAACGCGCCTGCTCGGCTTCGGTGATCTTCGCACGGCGCGTCGTATCCAACGCAAGAATGGCGTCGATATCGCAGGTGAATTTCTTGTGGGCAATGGCAGCACGGACAAAATCCGGCTGCTCGCGGAGGAGCTTAATATCAATCATGACTGAGTCGGTGGAAAGCGCGAATGAGAAGGCAAAGCCGCGAACGCGTCAAGGCGTTGCTTCAGCTTTGTAATCGGATCAGTCAGTCGCATCAAATCCAATCAAAAAATGGGGTGCCGCCTCAAAGGCATACAGCCATATTTTTTTAACTGGTGAATCAGGGATTAACAGGTAAAAGTCCCGCAAATCGAGACATGAAACAAAAATCAATCATCTGGCAAATTAGCGACGGTAAACGCGGACACGAAAATCAAAGCCGTGGTCTAATCGAAGCCATTGCACGCATACAGCCAGCCGAAGTCATTACACTCGAAATTGAAACATGCCACGCCTCATGGCCTCAAGCGCTGCTAGGCAAATTCCCGCCTGCAGATTCCCTACCAAAGCCCGACCTCATCATTGGAACCGGCAGCCGCACCCACTCGACGATTCTCGCCGCCGGCCGCGCCAGCGGAGCATCAACCATCGTCATTATGGCTCCTCCACGCGGCCTCGCATGGTGCTTTAGTCTTTGCATCATTCCCGAGCACGACAGTCGGAACGGGAGTAACATCGTCACTACCAAAGGTGCGATGAACCTAATCCAAGCCAACGAGGCAAAAAAAAGTAGCTGCGGGTTAATCTTGGTAGGTGGCCCCTCGCAACACCACGAGTGGGATTCAGCGAAACTTCTCGAACAGATAGACGCCCTACTGGCCGCATCGCCTGGCACCGAATGGACCGCCACCACTTCTCGCCGCACACCTGCAGAGACGACCGCGAGTCTCATCAAGGAAAACTGCGAGCAATTTAAGCTCGTCCCCTGCGAAGACACTGATGCCGACTGGTTACCCGTCCAACTATCTAGTGCCGCCTGCGCATGGGTGACCGAAGACAGCGTTTCTATGATCTACGAGGCGCTCAGCTCAGGAGCCAAAGTAGGCCTACTCCCAGTTCCTAGAAAAAAGCAGACTTCACGAGTGTTAAAGGGCGTCGATCAGCTGAAGTCCGAAAAAGCAATCTTACCCTTTAATCCAAACGACTGCGACCTCGCCAACTTTCTAGCTCGTCCTAAGCTAAACGAAGCCGAGCGCGTCGCCAAGATCGTTGCCGAGCGTCTATTATCGGTGTAATCGCGAGCCAGATTTCGGCCAGACCTAATCATCTATAAGACTATGTTACTTGAACATGACCATGATTAATATTATCGAAGCGAAGACTCACCTCTCCCGCTACGCAAAGCGCGTCAAAGCTGGCGAAACGATCATCTTATGCGACCGCAACAAACCTTTCGCGGAGATTCGCCCTATCCCAAAAACAAAACCTAGCCGCACACGTAAGCTTGGCCAAATGAAGGGCAGCGTGAATTTCGCCCCTGACTTCTTCGATGCGGACAAGGAGATCGAAGAGCAATTTCTAGGCGGCGTGCTCTTCCCAGATGTAGCAGATAAGTCGGAATGAATCTACTGTTGGACACCTGCACCTTTCCTTGAGCCATTAGTACCCCGGATCAACTGAGTCAGGCAGCGAAGCAAGCACTTGAGGACCGAGATAATCGCCTTTCGCTCAGCCAAGCTTCGATGTGGGAAATCCAGATCAAGTATCAGTCTGGGAAGCTCACACTCACCCATACACCCAAAGAGACGATTGAGCTGGGGATGGAACGTCACGATGTAGACTACCAAAGCCTTGCGAGCGCAGCGATTTGGCAGCTGCAGAAGCTTCCCCTGCTCGACAAAGATCCCTTCGATCGTATTATCATTGCGTCAGCGCTCTGCGAAGGCATTACACTCGTTTCACCCGATCCGGAAATCCATAAATATCCAGTTCCAGTGATCTGGTGACCAGATGCATATCGCCTCATAAACCCAAAAAGATCTGTGCCCAGCTGTGCAAGCCGCGGTTAAAAAACCGCCGAAACACAGTCACCATGCAAACTATGAGAACCGCAGTTCACACTGGTACGATATACCCAATCAAAATGAAGCAGCCCTTGACAGACTAGACTATATAGACTTAGCTAACTTTATGAAGATTGCAAATATGCACACAGCGAAGACGCAACTGTCATCACTGGTTGAAGATGCGCTTGCCGGCGAGGAGGTCATCATTGCGCGTAGGGGGCAGCCCGTAGTGCGCTTACAAGCCATTCAGCAAACCGGAACCTCGCGTAAAATTGGCTCATTGCCCAGCCTTCTCAAGCGGATGCCCGACGATTTCAACGACAGTTTCGACGATTGGGAAGAAACACTCGCGTGATTAGCAATGGCTTATTTACTCGACACGCATACGGTTCTTTGGGCGCTATCCAGTGATCCGCGCCTCTCCAAGCGCGCGGCCCAGAGTTACGAATCAGCAGAAAAAGGCCACTTCAGCGTAGTGACTCTTTGGGAAATTGGAATAAAGTTAGGACTCCGTCGACCAGATTTCGAACTCAGCTTGGGATGGGAGCAACAGATTCCCAACGAGCTCACCCGCCTCGGCTTTGAACGCCTTGATATTGAAGCAAAAGACTGCTTGCAGGTATCGCATCTTCCGCAATATCACAAAGACCCCTTTGACCGAATGCTCATCGCCCAAGCCACCCGAAGAAATCTAACCATCATTTCAAAGGATGAAAAGTTCGATGCCTATTCGGTCGAACGCATATGGTAGCATGCAGCCACATACCCATACTTGACAATATGGCTAGATGTATTCATAAATAAACCCCATGAAAACTACCATAGAAATTTCAGATAATCTGCTGATCCAAGCAAAGCAGCTTGCGCATGAAGAGAAGGTGACGCTTCGCAGCATTGTTGAAGAAAGCCTCGTCAAAACACTACAAGAGCGCTCGCAGCGCTCAACTAAGCCAATCCAACCAGTTGTATTTGCTGGCAAAGGCCTCAAAGCAGAATTCAAAGACGCCTCTTGGCAAGCCATACGCGATGCGGCCTACGAGGAACATGCCTCATGATTGCCGTCGACACCAATTTACTGATCTACGCCCATCGCACTGATGCTGAATTTCATGAAAGCGCACTACAGGCGCTCTCCCAGTTAGCGCAAAAAGGCAGTCGCTGGACCATCCCCTGGCCCTGTGCCCATGAATTCATTTCAATCACAACACATCCACGAATTTACGATCCACCTAGTCCGATAGAGATTGCGCTAAATGCACTTGAGACATGGCTCGAAAGTCCCCACTGCATTCCACTAGGAGAAGGCTTCGATTATTTTAAAAGACTCAAAAATCTCGCACTCAGCGGAAAGGTTCGAGGCCCCATGATTCACGACGCACGGATCGCCGCCATCTGCCTAGATAATGGCATTCAGGAACTCTGGACCGCCGATCGCGATTTCTCCCGCTTCGGTCCATTAAAAACCCGCAATCCTCTCATATAATCGCTTCTGAAAACACGCAACAGCCATCAAAATATCCGTGCCCATTCGCGAAATCCGTGGTTTAAAAACGAGTCCTAGCCTGCATCCCATGAAAGTCATCCAAATCCTCCCCGAACTGAACGCAGGCGGCGTCGAACGCGGCACGTTGGAGGTCGGCAAATATCTGGTCGAACAAGGCCACGAATCGCTCGTCATTTCCAACGGTGGACGCCAAGTCGCCCAACTCGAAGCCGAAGGCAGTCGCCACATTACACTACCCGTTCATAAAAAACGCCTCCGCTCGCTCAAACAGGTCAAAGTGCTCAGGGAACTTTTCGAAAAGGAACGCCCGGACATTCTACACCTCCGTTCGCGTCTCCCCGCATGGCTGGCTTGGCTGGCCTGGCGAAAGATGAACCCAGCCACTCGCCCCAGGCTGATCACTACGGTGCACGGGATGTATTCCGTGAATTTCTACTCGAAAATCATGACCCGAGGCGAGGCCGTGATCTGCGTCTCTAACAGCGTCAAAGACTACGTCCTCAAAAACTACCCCGACGTGCCAGCAAACAAACTGACCGTCATTCACCGGGGTGTCGATCCGGATCAATTCCCCTATGGCTTCCAACCACCAGCAGGCTGGTTGAAAAAATGGCAGGCCGACTACCCGCAACTCGAAGGCAAATACGTCATCACCCTGCCAGGCCGCATCACTCGCTGGAAGGGGCAACTTGATTTCATCCAAGTCATCGCAGCCCTCAAAGCCCGAGGCCTACCCGCACACGGCCTCCTAGTCGGCGAGCCCCACCCAAAAAAGCTGGAGTTCCTTGGAGAAGTAAAAGCCGCGATTCAATCCGCCGGACTCGAACACGACATGACCCTCGTCGGCCACCGCAGCGACCTGCGCGAGGTCATGGCGGTCTCCGACGTCGTCGTCTCCTGCTCGACCGACCCCGAAGCCTTCGGCCGCGTCACCCTCGAAGCCCTTGCCATCGGCAAACCCGTCGCTGGCTACGACCACGGCGGCGTCGCCGAGCAACTCCAAGCACTTTTGCCCGAAGGAAAAATCCCTCCCCACAATATCCAGCAACTGGAAGAGCGGTTGAACGAATGGCACACAAACCTTTCATTCCCCCTCAAGCAGAACCCTTTCACCCGAAAAGCCATGCTTGAAATGACCCTGCATTCGTATAAAAAAGCTAACCAAGCTTAACAGATTTCACTTCCCTCGACTTCAAATGCGAATCACGCCCGAAACATACCTAAAATTAAACACAGGACATTCTCAAAAGTTGGCCTATCACCTAGGTTCACGCTCAGGTTTTTTTGCAGAATATGTAAACATGCTCCAAGGCATTCTCTTTTGCCTAATCAACGGCATTGAGTTCCAGCTCTATTCAAAAGACACAAACTTCTCAACGGGTCGTGGTTGGGAGGAGTTCTTCCAACCCTTTTGTAAGGAACAAACCTCCCCCCTGCACCGGTGCCTCAACCCCCGCTTCCCGACACCTAAATTCCGATTCAAATTACGTAAAGCCTGCGCCCCCGCTCTCAAGTTCATCAGCCGATCCGATTATTTAACTTACGAAGTGTGGGATCAACTTCCCCCGATCCCCAAACGTGATCAAGAGATTCAACTTAAAGCACTCCAACGCGAAGGCAGCCTACTAGAAATATACCGCGAACTCGTCCAAATGACTTGGAGGCTCCAGCCTAAAATCCAGCATGATATTCAAGCAATTTTTCAAGCACACAAGCTGCCCGAACACTACCTCGCACTCCACATCCGTAGCGGTGACAAAATCAAAGAAGCGCGCTTCTATCCTCTCGAAAGCTACATTGAAAAGTTAAAGAGCCTAAGCCAAACCTCAAATGTGCTCGTCCTGACCGATGATTATTCGAATTACAAGCGTCTCGTCGAAAATTACCCAGAGCTACATTTCTACACTCTAGAAAGCCCGCAACAAACAGGCTACCAACACCGCGTAAATAAACGACATTCCAAAACTGAGAAACGCGCCGACTATATCAAATTCCTAGCAGGCATCGAAGCCAGCGCTCAAGCCGAGCATTTTATCGGCACTTACACTTCAAGCATCGCGACCTTCCTTCGACTGCGCATGCCCGATCACTCTTGCCACGGCGTTGACTACGACGATTGGATTCAATAACAACACAGCCAAATCGTTCAAGATGCCAGAATCCACGACACACAAACAAATCCCTCTGACCTGCTACATTCGCACACTCAACGAAGCTGCTCGGATTGGAGCGGTCATCCAAGAAGTGCAGAAGTTGGGCGCTGAGATCATTGTCATCGATTCAAATTCGACCGATGCCACCCGCCAGATCGCAGAAGATGCAGGCGCCACCGTTATCGTCAAAGACTGGGCGGGGCAAGGCCTTCAAAAACGCTACGGCGAAGACGCCGCAAGCCATGACTGGGTCCTCGATCTAGATGCCGATGAAATTATCAGCGAAGCGCTCCACGAGCAGATTAAAGCCCTCTTCCAAAATGGTGCGCCCGCACCTGCGATTTATAGCTTAAAACTAGTCACTGTCCCCCCTTTCCCAAAAGGAGCCATTTGGAGCGACTGCAACGTCGCTTGGCGAAATAAGCTCTACCCCAAGTCTTTAATCCGTATGCCGGCCCATGCGGTCTGGGATCAATTTAAAGTTCCCAAAGAAATCAAACCAATCAAACTGAGCGGCGCACTCGAGCACTACTCCTTTCCCGATATCGCTTATCAAATGGGGAAAATGAATAGCTACAGCTCTGACTCTGCGCGCGAATCAACACTAAAATCCAAAGGGCTCCTACAGCTCCGCATACTATTCGGATTCCCCATCTACTTCGCCAAAAAACTAGTCCTCGCAAAAATGTATAGAGGCGGCATCTATGGGTTTGCTTGTGCCGCAGTCATCGCCTTGAGTCGCTGGCTCAAAGACGTTAAAATGTATGAAATGCACCTCGCAAAAAACGGCCGCAATGAATTATGAAAATGACGTCTTCCAGCCTGCGCATTGTCCACGCATGTAATTTCCACTACAATAAAGATGGTGCCAAGTTCGACACGATGGATCAGAAAGTTCATCTCGGCTTTAGTGAGAACGGGCACTTCATTTACCCCTTTCCCATGCATGACATTAGTCGGCAAATGACATGGACCAACAGCAAACGTTTCGGCGCCTCCAAAGCTAATGCGTCCCTAATAGAAACTTGTAAAAAAATCCAGCCCGACATCCTGCTACTAGGCCATTCTCAAACCATCACGCGCCAGACGCTTGAAACAATTCGCACCAACCAACCCGATATAAAAATAGCGCAGTGGTTCTGCGACTGGTTCTACAGTGAGCATCGCTACACTTTCGAATTCATTTACGACCGACTCGACCTGCTGGACGTCTTTTTTGCAACCACTGCAGGAGATAAGCTAGAGTCGTTTCATCAAAAAGGCTGCCGCACAGCCTTCATCCCCAACCTTGTCCACCCGGCCATTGAAAAATACCGGGCCTTCGATAGCACAAATCACGAATACGACATCGTCTTCATTGGAACCGACCGCAAAGACCCCGAACGCAGCGAAACATTACGAGAAATCGAAGCCAAGCTCGGCAAAAAATTAAAACTAGGCATTTTTGGATCGCTCAATCGCCCGGGCATCTATGGCCACAAAAAGGAGCACCTACTCTCGCACAGCAAAGCCTCGCTTAATTTAACGCGACTTCCGGAACCCATGAAATGGTATAGCTCTGATCGTATCGCCTCCCTAATGGGGAACGGCTTGCTCACTTGCACGCGGGCCGAAGCAGATCTGCATGAAATTTACGGCAAGGACAGTATGGTTTACTACAGAGACACAGAACACCTTATTGACCAAGTGGCGAACGCGCTCGAATCTGAAAAGTGGAAAGAACTTGCGAAAAATGGCTGGCAAGTAAATCACGAGCGTTTTAACACCAAAAGGATCACCGCGTTCATGGCTGAATACGTAATGGACATCAATAGCCCCCAATTGTTCACTTAAAGCGATGACAACCAAGCCCAAAAAGCGTATCGCCATCGTCGATGCCGGTCGCCGCCCAGAAATCGTAGAAGCGATCCTCCCCTTTATCAATGATCGCTATGATCTGGAGCTCACGGAGGCCTACGATGCGGACTACGTGTTTCACTCATGCTTGGGTAATGATGTACTTAAATATTCCGGCATTCGTATTTTCGTAACGGGTGAGAATGTGTCGCCCAACTTCAATATCAGCGACTACGCACTCGCATTTGACCATCTAGAATTTGGCGACCGCTACCGCCACCTTCCACTCTTTAAACTCTATAAGGAGGCTTATATCGCACTCTGCGCCCCTCGACCGACCGCCGATGCGGTCCTAGCTCAAAAGAACGGATTCTGCGCCTACGTCATGTCGAACACAAAAGACAGTGCCAAGGAACGGATCGGCGTTTTCGAAGCATTAACTAAATACAAACAAGTCGATTCCGGAGGAAAATGGCGTAACAACGTTGGCGGCCCCGTCGATGATAAGGTTGCGTTCCAATCTAAATACAAATTTTCGATCGCCTTTGAAAATAGTTCCAGACCCGGTTATCTCACTGAAAAGTTCGCGCAAGCGGCACAATCCAATGCAATCCCCATCTATTGGGGCGATCCTGAAGTTGCGAAGACTTTCAACCCAAAGGCATTTATCAACTGCCACGATTTTCACTCTCTAGAAGCAGTCGTAGCACGAGTCAGTGAAATCGATGGAAATGATAATCTATATTTAGAAATGCTCAACGAACCATGGTTTATTGACGGCACCGAACCGACATCACTCAAGGACGAAACTTACATCCATTTCCTTGAAAATATTTTTGACCAGCCTCACGAGCAGGCCTTTCGACGCAATCGCAGCCGCTGGGGAATGAAATACGAAAAACGCCTGTATGATATGGCATTTAGCCCCCTAAGGCACTTCATAAAAATCAGCTATAAGAATATTTTTAGTCGAAACAAACAGAAGAGAAAATAATCATTCGAACATGGATTCGATGGAAATTGTTTCGCGACCTACGAGGCTTTCCAAGGAACCACCAATAAGTGAAGAAAATAAAACCAAGTAACGAGCACACGTTCGATTCCAAGCTTACCTAAAATAATTCAACCCATTCCGAAGGCTCTGCCTCAATCGCTTCAAAGAATAGCGATATCTCGAAAAATAGCGACATCGCACGCGATGATTCTCCCTCTTCCTCAATGCTCGCTGCGTAGAGTCACTACTAACACCTTCATTGTCAAAAAAAGCCAAAACACGATCGACACGAGTAGAGGACACTCGAGACACTTCGATCAAGCGTACAAATAAGTCGTAGTCGCCTGCCACTGCGTAAGACTCATCATACGAACCGTGTAGCTCAAATAGCTGACGTTTGATGTATGACGCTTGATGTGGCATCATATTTTCAAGCAGAAAGCCCTCTGGCAAAACGTCAGGGAAGTGTTTTACTTCAGAATTCAGACCCGCAAACGCAATATCTCCATATATTATTTCTTTCTGAGGTGCCGAGGCCACAGCGTTTAGAACATCGGCATCAGAGAAACTATCTCCACCATTCATAAAGATTAAATATTCCCCGGATGCCTTGGAAATACCCTTATTCATCGCATTATAAATACCAGCGTCCGGTTCGGAAATTAAGCAATCGATCCGATCTTTGTATTCCTCAAGTATATCTAATGTCCCATCAGTGGATGCGCCATCGACAACTATCCATTCAAAAAACTCAAACCTTTGACTAATAATGCTCTCGCAAGTCAGGCGAATGTTAGAGCTTTCATTTCTACATACCGTAATGACTGTAAACTGTGGCACTGTAGAAGTGAAATCCCGACCTTTATTCATAATTCAACATGAGACTCATAACTATTAATGAAACATGTACAAAAACAAAGACTGCGCAACTTTTCGTCTGTAAATTGAATTAACCTGATAAAATATAAAATCATCTACGCTTTGAATGGAGATTATATTTAAATACTTTCAGGCCAAGTAGACGAATCACCCTGTGCCGCATGTACTTTTCTTTAATAATCGCCCCAAAAAAATAGCGCCTCACTGAGACTGGAGCCTCTACATAAGTTGGCTGATCCCCGAACTCTAACGCATCTATCATTAAGACATCTTGCACATCCTTTGGCTTCTCATCTCGAGAGGCCTTCATTGATCGGACTTCTTCCAAAGCAACAAACTTAACCCCCCTATAATAAAAATAATATTTAGGGTTAGTAACAATACTGGAAAAATCATGCGAATAAAACACTTCCTGCGATTTGTGACTAGAAAATCCTCCTTTTTCCAAATCTAGCGGCAATTCCTCAGCATGCACAAGATCGCAATCTCGCGCCTTACGCAATCCATATGCAGCAAGCACACCAGACCCAGTTACTGCTAAACGATCAGCTTGGTAATTTTTAGCCGCGCAAGATTCTCGCAAGGTGTCGATTACTGAATCAAAATCACTTGTATCTAAATCATAAGGGCGATAATTAACGAGCTGTATAGAGCGATCATTCAGTAAAGTCCGCCCAAGGCTTAATGCTTCGCTCTTAGTATCATTAATATGGACTGCAACATTCCCTAAACCAAGTAACTCGCGTATCTCTTCCTTTGCTTTAAGTACTTTTTCCCGTTGATCACACACAAATACGTAAGCTCGGAGAGGTCGACCATCAACAAAAGACTGAGAAGCATGCCTGTGAGCACCAGCAAAACCATCACAATAACTACCTATCCATGCTTCAACATGATCAGAACTATCAATTCCATATGATATCTTTTTGACATTCACATACCCGTTAAAAGACAATAAGACTTCCTTTTTATAAAATATAAAACCATATGAATCTAGGATCCCTTCAACCTCTAAATCTTTATCAAGTGGACTTACGCTATGCAAGTTCACGATATAAGCATCAGGATTGATCTCTAAGAATTTTAGCGCGCCAAAATCCATCCAATCTGGATTCATACGATGCTTCATAAATAACTTATAATCATAGATACTCGCAGCTGTACAAATCTCAACAGGCACCAATAACCGTAAGCTCGCGGCAACTGATACACGGTGCGCTCCATTTTGCAAAGCGTAGGAAGCAGAAACAGGTATTGATTCTTTTTGATCATAACCGTTTTCACGAACACTTTCAATTAACAGATTAAATGCATTCAAGAAGTCTTCGCGACTCTCCTTGCTCGGTTCTTCCTCATAAAACCCATTGAAAGCACGAATGCTCTCACAATACATCTCTTCGTAGCCACGGACTAGAATTACATCACCGCGAGCATACGCATCACTATATAAGTACTTAAAAATCAAATCGAATCGACAATTCCTAAAAATAAGTCGAAGAGCATCTACTAGTTCAGACATATTATCCTAAAATTTAAAGGCCAACCAATACCCGATGAAGATTAATGCACCTAATACAATTGGACTGTTACAAAGTTGAGGCATCCCAATCAGGAGGCATATTAAACGCCCTTGAGGAGATGATCTAGGCACAAAAAAGCAACGATAAACTGCCGATAAAAAACGAGCCGCCCCCTGAATCAAAACCAGAACCATTTAGGCTGAGCAAAATTTCGCCTGCAAATTGGTCAAGTCAGTTTGAGAGAGCTTGATTGTTTTACGTGCCATAGGTAAGTTTATATTATAATGCTGAGATAAGCTTTTCCAGTCTCCCATCCTTCGGAAGCTTCAATGAGTATTGCAGTGACGAGTCGTAGAATCGAGTTTGCATTTGGAAAAAGTCCTGCGACTTTGGTGCGCGTTTAATTTGATTATTGAAGTTTTCGCATGCGTTCGATGTGTGTAGTGCCTTCTTTTAAGCTTGGGTAAATTCAAGACTTCGAGTCCCTCGGGGATCGCTGGTTGCATCCAATTACTTCGCTCAGGAGCGCTTTTGCTATATTTATCAATAAGGATATCGTGTTGTTGTTTAGCGTGGGCAAGGGTGCTGGTATTGAAGGTGGAGCGTATGTCAGCGGCAACGTATTTTTTCATATCAAGCTTAGGCACATAGGCTTGTGCGTTTTGCTGGAGATGGAACTGACAACGCTGCCAATGCGTAGCGTCGAAGACTGCTTTGAGAGCGGCGCGGAGACCTTCGTGTGCGTCGGATTTGACTGAGTCGGGGATGCCAATACCACGTTCTTTCAATGAGACTAAAAATGCGCGCCAGTCCACTTCGGCCTCAGATAGCGCCGCAGGGACCCCGAGAACCATACGCTAGCCGTTGTCGCGGCGCACGCCAATGGCAGTGAAGAGCGCACAGTCTCTGACACTGCCGCCGATTCGCACTTTGATGTAGGTCGCGTCGATGATCAGGTGGGCGATCTCTGGCAGAGGCCGCTTGCGCCACAGATCAAAGGCCTCGTCCAGTTCAGCGGTCAATCTAAAGACTTGCGTAGAGCTCACCGACAGGCCGCACATCTTCTGCATGACTTTCGTCACGCGCCTAATAGAGACACCCTGCAGATACATCTCGGCGATGGCGACTTTGAGCGATCGATCCGAGCGCAAACCGCTCTCAATCATGGAAGATCAGTAAGGTTCGTCGCTTTCGCGCGTCTGTGGCACGCGAAAGGCGAGCGGGCCGACGGAACTTTTGAAACTTCTACTCTTGAATTCATTGGCGTATCCGTTACGGGCTTCCCTGCGTTCATACAGATCGGCTCACGCATTATTCAAAAACTGCAGCGTGAACTTGGCTTGGTTGTGCCAGCCAAGAAGCCGACGAAGGCCACGCATCGTGGTCACGTCTGGACCTGGGACTTCGTTCACGATACGACCATGCGCGGAGGCAAGCTGCGCATGCTAAATGTGCTCGATAAGCATACTCGCGAATGTCTGTGCATCCATGTGGATCGGCGGATCAATGCCCGTAAAGTGCGTCAGATTATCTCCAACCTGATTGATGTGCACGGAGCTCCGGAGCATATCCGTAGCGACAATGGCTCTGAGTTCATCGAACGCGGCCTACGCGAGTGGTTGGCTGAGAATAAAATCAAAACGCTCTACATCGATCCAGGTAGCCCATGGCAAAATGGTTTCATAGAAAGCTTCAACGCACGTTTGCGCGAAAAATGCTTAAACCGTGAACAGCTTTGGACGCTCACTGAAGCTCGCGTGGTTATTGAGGACTGGCGCTAGAAGTATAACAATATACGTCCACACAGATCCTTGGACTACATTACACCTCTTGAGTTTGCTCAGGAAGAAATAGAAGAAACAACCTCCACTCAATACTGGGACTCCGGTCAGCATTGACTTACTCTACAACATCGAACAACTAATTAATCCGTCCAAACTAACACATGCTCTGGCTTGATTTGAGCAACTCGACCACTAGGCTCGACTAAATTTACAGACAATTTGTTACACCACCACAAAACTCAATGCCACTTCAGTCATGACTTGCAAAATCCCAACCTTCTTAATTAATTTAGATCGACGAAAAGACCGTCTAAAAACGATTACAGGTGAACTCACTGACATTGACTTTACTCGAATTAGCGCTGTCGACGGAAGCACACTGTCCAAAGAATTCGTTACTGAGTTCATATCTATAGATCCGATTTATCAGATGTCTAACAATGAAATCGGCTGCCTACTCAGCCATCGTTCAATATGGAAGAAAATGGATACGTGCAACATATCGCATGCAGTAGTACTAGAAGATGATGCAGAATGTCAGCCCAGCCTAAAAACACTGATTAATGATAATCAGTGGCTCCCAAGTGAGTTTGACATAATTAAATTGGAAACACGACTAGAACCCATATTCGTTTTAAAAAATAAAGAAATTGCGAAGGACAGACATCTGCAGGAACTGCGGTCCCCTCATTTTGGAACCGCCGCGTATATCGTAAGCTTGGATGGAGCTAAGAAGCTCCTGGAACTGACTAAATCACCAGACCGAGCAGTTGACGACGCAATGTTTGAGCTCGCACTCCAATCCTACAAAAAGTTCAAAATTTATCAAATGACTCCCGCTCCCTGCATACAAAAATGCCTCATAATTGGCACTAACGATGACAGCGATATTGCGAGTGCAGTGAATGACCTACGCACAAAGAAAAAAATCAGCACTAGACTAAAGATCATCCGGGAAATAAAGCGACCTTATCTGCAAGCGGTGAATTTCATCAAGAGAATCCAACAGGAAAAAAAGATTATCCCCTACTCATAACTGCGACGCCCTCAAAGGCGGCTTCAACTTTAACTGCCTGCGTATACGCTTAAAAATACGATCCATCAAACGATCCACCTTAGAAGGAACGGACACTTCCTGCTCCCGCACCCCCCACTCAGGGAACATGTCTCGCAAAGCATTCAATGCGATAGGCATGGCGTGCTGCGAGAGGTGTATCGTATCAAAATAATACCAAGTATTCGTGAGCCCTTCCGCATCCACAAGTGCTTCGAAAGTGCTGAGGAAGTGAATCTCATTATCCCGACAACGGGCCGCCAAACCTTGGTTAAAAAGTTTCGCGGCGGCGTTCCTCTCTAAACAGCTCCCGATCGCAATGTAATCGGGGTCCTGCCTAGATTTAGTCGGTGCCTTGATCCTGGAAGGGATGGCATTGTAAACGATCACCTCATACCCCAAAGCAACGACTTCCTCGACCACAGAGAAATAGTTTTGGGCTAACTCCTCAACCACGACAGAAACAGGCAC
>Ga0209223_10003462_pt1 | contig 15033 bp, 17 predicted proteins | sample COG_06_FD_184750 | JGI IMG/M metagenome (GOLD analysis project Ga0209223, IMG submission 184750) | Pelagic Microbial community sample from North Sea - COGITO 998_met_06 (SPAdes) (version 2) | ecosystem: Environmental > Aquatic > Marine > Neritic zone/Coastal water | place: Helgoland, sampling...
GCATTTGCTATTTCCGCCTCCTTGGTCACGATTAGTTATACATCCTTTGCTTATTACTTTGGGCATCCTTATTATACGATTAGATAAAAAATTTATGCGAAACAGAATAAATGTTCCTAAACTTTCAAGATGTATTTAAAATGCCGATTTTTATTCTTCTATTTCATTTAGTATTTTTATTAAGATGTCTCCGTGACATTTCTCGGGACAGCACCAACAACCTAACACTTTATTTTTTAATTTTTTAATTTCTTCAAATCCTTCTTTCATTATTTTATCTCTAACCCATGTTTCATATAATTCTAAACATTTAGTTCTTCCTTCTTTTTTAACTGTAAATGGATTAGCCCATTGGCTTGATTTTTTAGGAAAACGTTCTTTATTTATAAATACAACACCGCATCTTCCTATATATTCATGTTGAGGATTATTCATCCAATCTTGTAATGTATTATAAGTTGGGCGGATATATTTTACTTTAACATTAACAATTGTCGTCATTTATTATTAATATTATATTTTACTTTAACATTTATATCAATTTTATTATAAAAGGTGTAAAACATGCTATTATTCGTCTTCATCATCATCATGGTCGCCAATTTTTGGCGCCAAATAAAATGCTAATTCTAATTTATCTGAAACTTCTTTATCCATAATATATTCGAACTTCATCGGAAACCCATCTTTAAATGAAAGTTCTACATTTTCCGACACTTTTATGAATCGACAAAAGGTGTTGAAATGTTTAATACTAAAATCCAATGTGAGTCGGAGGCTATCCTCAATAGCAAATTCAGTAATGTGTTCACAATTACTACTAAACAGTGTTACTTTAAGTTCACCTTCAATGCCTTTTGATTGTAGATAAATTTCTTCTTCTTCGCAATGAACTGTGATTGTTTCGTCAAACATTGATAATTGTTCATTGGTTACTTGTAATGATTTGCTACCAATACCAAATTCTGCACTATATTCTGTATCGGACGGAATATTTAATTTTTCCACATCAATATCAATTAATGGGATGGAAAATTCCTTTGGAAACTCTTTATTCTTGCTATTGGCAGTGTTTGAAGCCAACTTAATCGTAATACTGTCTGGTTTACCATCATATTCGATTACCATATATTGTGATGGTTGTCGTGTTTGAATAACCTTTGATAAAATACTTGTCGCTACGCTAACTTTATCCATATCTTTACCATTTTCCCATTCAAACTCGTCAAACCATTCATTGTTTACAGTTAGTTCGTATAGAGAGCAATGATCAGACGACATACCCTGTGAATGTATTCCATCATCACTAAACCAAAATGTAATACTTTCACTGATATATTTGAAATTTCCGATAATATCACAGAACTTTTGTAAATGATCACCTGTCAAGAGTAGCTTCATTATATTTAATTTATGTTAAGTATAAAATAGTATCAATTTTATACTTAATTATGATACTATTTTTATTCGTTCAAATAAATTAAATATAGTACCGATAGCCATCAACCTAATTATTCTTCAACAACAGATAAAACAATAGGTTCCTTTACAGTTTCTGCTTCTAGAATAGGTTCAGGTTCCTTTACAGTTTCTTTTACAGGTTCCTTTACAGTTTCTTTTACAGGTTCCTTTACAGTTTCTTTTACAGGTTCCTTTACAGGTTCTTTTACAGGTTCCAGAACAGGTTCCTTTACAGTTTCAGGTTCCTTTACAATTGCGTTTATTTTTAAACCCATCATTTTTAATTCATTGGAATGGTTGTCAAATTTTTTAGTTAGTTCGTCTAACAATTTAGAATTATCCCTAGTTTGTTTAGTAGTTATTTCGTTCATTTTTAAACCCATCATTTTAAATTCATTGGATTGGTTATCATTTTTTTTAGTCCCCATTTCGTCAAACAATTTAGAATTTTGCCTATTTTGTTTAGTAATTATTTCGTTCATTTTTGAACCCATTATTTTAAATTCATTGGATTGGTTATCAATTTTTTTAGTTAGATTGTCTAACAATTTTACAATTTGATTCCCATTAACAATTTGATCCTCCTTAACAATTTGATTCCCATTAACAATTTGATTCCCATTTACATTTTTAGCCTCATCAACCATTGGATTCCCGATATTGTTACCCTCATTATAAGCTTTTAAATTTTTAATTTCGTCTTCTAATATAGTTATTTTATTCCACAGTTGTTTTACAATACTATTAACCGATATTCTACCACTCATAATTATAAATATTATTACGATTTAAATAATTATTTATTTACGCATTTTCATCATGATTTTATCGTGATAATTATAATTAATCAGTTCAAAATTATCTACTTCTATTTTGTCAATAGTTGTAATTGGTTCTTTAATATTAAATGTTGGAAATGAAAAAGGTTCACGTTTAATCTGTTCGGTTAACCCCTCTAAATGGTCATCGTATATGTGAGCGTTTGATAAAAAATAAACAAGCTCGCTTGCTTCTAAATTACAAATAGATGCAATAATTCTAGTCATCATCGCATAAGATGCTATATTGAATGGGACGCCTAGTCCAACGTCTCCGCTCCGTTGATAAACACAACACGATAATTGGTTTTGATTAACTACATTAAATTGACATAGAAGATGACATGGCGGTAGAGCCATTTCGTCTATTTGACAAGGGTTCCACGCAGTCATTACCAATCGCCTAGATGAACGTGTTTTAGGATTTTTCAATTGTTCGATAATCCAAGAAAGTTGATCTATACCTTTATTTGTATAATCATGATGACAAGACTTATACTCTGCATTATAATGTCTCCATTGATGTCCGTATACAGGACCTAAATCATCTTGTTCCAAATGATTAAGTTGTCTAGAATCTAAAAAATCGCGTGACCCATGTTCATTCCAAATCGCGACATGTTGGGCTTTTAGAAGTTTATTATTAGTATCTCCTCTCATAAACCATAATAATTCTTTTAGACATGTTTTCCAAGCTAATCGTTTAGTAGTTAAAAATGGAATAATGTTATTCTTTAATGAAAATCTCATTGAATTTCCAATAATAACTCTTACTTTCCCATTTCTACCTTCTTCGTCATGGCCTCTTTCTATAATAGTTTTAATGAGGTCTAAATATTGTTGTTCTTCATGCATTTATAATATATAAATTATAGCTACTATTCTTTAATTAATTTCTTATTATCATATATATACAAGGAATGGAAGCAGATAAATTCATTTTAGAAACTGATGATATTAAAAAATTACCTTTTTTAGAACATTTATTTATGTTTGATGACTCGACAAAAGGACAATTGTTTAACATATTACAATATACAGTAATTGCTATTATTCCTGTTCTTTTGTTAAATAAGGGCATTTCTCATTTAATTCCAAAAGTAAATGACCAAAGCCCTAACTATCTTTTAGCGGGAGAAGTAGTAGGTCAAGCAGTTTTAATGTTTGGAGGAATATTTATGATACACAGATTTGTTACATTTTTTCCTACATACAGTAAATTAGCATACGAACCATTCCATATAACAAATATAATAATTTTATTTTTAGTAATTGCTGCCAGTTTTCAAACTAGGATTGGTGAAAAAACAAACATTCTTATTGATAGAATGTTTGATATAATTGAAGGTAGAACATCTCTTGTTAATAACACATCAGCACCACAACAGCAACAACAACCACAACACCAACAACCACAACACCAACAACAACAACAGCAACCACAATACCAACAGCAACAACCACAAATGCCCTCCGTTCCTCAACATCAACCAAGTCGTATAGATAATGCAACAAACATATCTAACCTCCAATCAAATAATGACCAAATGCCTGATTTTAATTCGATGTTCTCGGGACCAAATAATCCGATGGTTAACGCTAATACACCTAATACATATCAAGGTGAAATTTTAGCTGCTAATGATGATATGAATAGACCTTTAAATGCTTATTAAAGTATATAGTATAGTTTTTTCTCTCTACAACTATTTAAATGGATAGGGATTCAGAACTTGAATATATAATGAATTCTACATTATACAATAAATATAAGGATAAGGAGTTATCTTCTAAAACAAAAAGAAATAAATTTTTAGAAGATAAAAAATTTTACCGTAAACGAATAATGAAAATGGCTAAGGATTGCACTAAATATGGTGTGATTAAAGATATTGCTTCCCCGCCCACAAATTTAGTTACAGCATACGATCAATTCGCAGAACAATGTATTCAGTATTTTATAAACATAGATGAAACAGATTATTATCAAATGGAATATGATACTTTAAATGATAATGATAAATTAAATGATAATGATGCTTTAAATGATAATGATACATCAATCGAATTATTAACCACTGAAATGATGAGAAAACCTATGATTAAAAAAGTAATTACAATGGACGATTTTGTGAATACAAAAACACATTTAGCAACCCCGATAGTTCTACCAAGAGAGAAAATTATAAATATAAAGGATAAAAAATATAGAACAAAAGGTTTAGGTGATGGAAAAAAATAATCTATCTATTTATTAATTGTAGATGATTAAAAAGGAATCGTGCAGTCCGTCAAAAGATAATGGGTATACGTGTTATAGTGGTAAATCGTTAGAAATATTAAAGGAACATTGGAATGCACGACACCCTGACAGTCTCATTGAATCTGATACATCCAAGGATATATGGAATGATATTAGAAATAAATTACAACAGGTATGCGATAAAGAATCATGTTGGTTGCGGCAGAAATTTATGCAATACAATCTAACTGACGAATTAAATTATTATACATTTGCACCAGAGGCACCGAAAGCATGGAGAAAAAATATAAATACGTGGTTGAACAGTTTAGATATAAATAATGTAATGAAACAATATGAGGAAACACATTCTGATTTCACATTTATAGGGCCTGCGCCTATTGATTTTGATTCACATAAAATAAATGGTGATTGTGTGTGGGACGAATTATGTAATTTTAACTTGGTTGATATGTTAAAACGTAATAAAAAGAAAATAGGACTTATTTTTAATTTAGATAAACATTGGGAACCTGGATCACATTGGGTATCATTGTTTATAAACATATCAACACTAAATATTTGTTATTTTGATAGCACAGGCGATGATATACCAAAAGAAATAATAGCGTTAATAACCAGGATACAAGATCAAGGGAGGGTAATAGATGTAGAATTAGAATTTGACAAAAACCATCCTTTCTCTCATCAACGTGGAAATACCGAATGCGGGATTTACAGTATCTATTATATTATCAATATGATAGATGACCCTAATTTTAGTCGTTTTAAAAATAAACGGATAACAGATAAGGAAATGGAAAAACATCGTCATATTTATTTTAGAGTGTAAACCATATAGTAAATGAACATCATAACATAGTTTGCAGACGCATATTCAAGGATATAAAATAGGATTATTGTATTATTGTATTATTGTATTATATTTAAAAACTAACCATTTAAACATAATACAATAACCCTATTATAGGCAATGCATAAATTATCCAACAAATGGACAATTTATGCGCATATGCCACACGATACAGATTGGGATATATCAAGTTATAAAACAATGTTTACTGCATCAACCATGGAGGAAATAATTACAGTATCAGAATCATTGCCTGATAAACTGATAAGCAATTGTATGTTATTTATCATGAAAGATAATATTAAACCTATGTGGGAGGATATCCATAATAAAAATGGTGGATGCTTTTCATATAAAATAAATAATAAATTAGCACCTCATATATGGAGAATGTTTTCATACAAATTAGTCGGGAACACACTATTTAAGAGTGATAAAACGCCTAATAATATTACTGGTATAACGATTTCGCCAAAAAAGAGTTTTTGTATTATTAAGATTTGGTTTTCGGATTGTTCGAATCAAAACCCAAAATGTATAGATTATTTAAAAGGAATTGATGATAGAGGTTGTTTTTTTCGTCGTCATTTTAAACTATAAATGTTTTGTAAATATGTTTTTGTTATCAAAATGATTATTTACAGGTATTTTATTATTAATGCACCATTGGACACATTTATCAATATTATAGTTATTAACCTTATCTAGTGTTTGTTTATTATTTACCAGTTGCATCGTTGAATTAATCATTCTGAGTTGTTTTTTTCCAAATATACAGTTAAGTTCTTCAATTTGTTGTGTAAATGATAAAGGTAGATCAAAGTTTAATAATGATGCAATGCTGACATGTATTGGTTCATTTTCAATATGGGTTAAAATATTTAGAAATGTATTATAATACTCACTTGTATTAGTGTATAAAAATCCTTTACATATAATATACTTTTCTGAATTTGCAAACCTGCTTGTTTTTGGTTTACATATAGTTACGCTTGCATAAAATGTCTTTAAAATATATATCATTTCTAATGATACTTTGTAAAAGATGTCAAACATTTTTAATATGAAAGAACCTTGATGTTTTTGAATCATCAACGCATATATTATCTGTGCCAAAATCAGTTTTGATGAACATATTTCTTGTTTTTTATAATCCACTGAGAAATCGAAACCGCCATCGGCGGTTATTAATTGCATAGAATTTTTATATTTTTTAACACACTGTATAAAATTTATAGGTTGCATTAAATCTCCGTCATTACTGGAATCCTCCTCATAGACTATATGTTTATTAAATGGAAATTTACATTTAATTTTATCCCACGAAGGTACATTATCCGATAAAGATTTTAAGGTTATTCCATAATATTTATCATCGTCATTATTTCTCATATAAAGCATTGCTTCTATAAATCCTCCCGGACCTTCTGCTAAATGAAATGAGCTAATAGGAACATTTTTATAATATTCAAATATATTAAATTGGTTTATAATTTCAATCAATTTAAAAAAAGATCTTGATATAGGTTCATATATCGCAATACCTTGTTTATCAGAATAAGGAGGTGTATGTATATACTCATATGGGTTAATATATTTTTTACAATGATTCCATTTAATAATATCTGTGTCTATATTTTGCTTGCTTATATTTAAATATTTGTGTAATGACGACGAAACCATAATTTTTATTAAATCTTGTGGTTTCGTAATTAATGAAATATACACATAAGGTAATTTATTATATATATTGTTAATAGTACATATTAGCATTAGTACACAGTATTCTATTCTAATTACATAATGTATGTTTAGATTGATTTAGATTGATAAATATTTTTAAACAATGTTAAGAGTTTGTTTTTTCTTAACAGTCTTCTTACGCAACAGCAATGTTTCATTAATATTTGTTTCTATTTCAGAAGCAGACGAATCCGTATTTTGTAATTTTACTTTTTCAGCATCTACTGAACGAATCTTTTTAAAGATGAAGTAAGTATTTAGAAAGGAAATTTGTCTTTCATTTGGTGTCATATTAAAGGTTTTTTTATATAATTTCTCAAAATTTCCCAAACTTGATGGTATATCAAGTTCAACCGCTTCCGTATCAGTAATCGGTTTAAACCCATAATTCTCCATAACACGTGTAAAATAATCTAAATTAACCAAATATTCCTTAAATGTCTTATTGATTGTTTCTTGGAATACATTAATAGGATATCCAACAGATGTCTCGTCACCATTAAACGATGCATGGTCGTAGTCTTTGCTTATCTCCCATATTTTTTGTTCATTCTCGTAAATACTAACTCCTTCTCCACGTTTTTTATCTTTTAATTGATTAAATACTTTATTACCATCGTAACATGTACCAATAAAGTATCCACCCTCTTTAATACATTCTGATAGATTTCGCACAAATGCTTGCAATATATCATTATTTTGAAAGAAATAGTGTAATCCGAATTGACACGAACCTACATCAAACCCGTTTGTAGCCACACCGTATTGCCTTGATACTGCTGGACCAAATCTTTCATTTAAAGGTATATCACCAAATATAGACTTAACTATTTCCTTATTTTTCTCTGTAAATAAAGCTAAACCGGATCTAATATTTAACGAACTGTCACCGTTTACAAATAAAGCATACGGTGTTGAACGATTGCTTTGTTTTGCCTTTAAATAGCGCGTACATGCCCCATCGTGATTGTTTTCGATATTATCACGTGATAAATCCAATCCTAATACAAACCCTATGTTCGCATTTGTCCATTTAGACAAATCGCCAGCTTTACCTACCGTGAAGTCAATAAGTGTGTTACCACGCTTACTAACACTATTAATAAGTCGGTTTTTAACGCCTATATTATGAAAGAACCTTAAATTTTTAGTATAACTCTTCGTAGTTTTACGATTATAATAGACGTCGTCAACAATGTCTTCGGGAATATTTTGTCCTGTCGCCAACATGTCGGCTGTAATTGGCATATGGATACTGTGCCAATTCCCGTTTGCAGCATGATAAGCATTACCATAATTTTTCTGACCTGCCTTTAATTCAGATGTTTTATCATATCTCACTCTCAATGGTTTCCATCTATACGATGGTTCGGTTTCATTAGTATCAAAACTAAATTCAACTATCGAATTATCCTCGATAATATCGCCATTTTTACATATCATTACAAAAGAACCGGTTGCATCAGGTTTTAAAACGACATTGCATTTATGAGCAGTATTATCATAAGGATTTGATGGATAAAATGGAACTGGTTTATAACTGTCTTCGTCAAATTCCTTTTTGGTAAGATAATTATCGTTTAAAACATCACTGCATGAATTTAAAAACCCATGTTTTGATTGATCAAAGCCCACACGCAACACCATAGATTTGTATTGTATTATTTGGTCATTCGTTGTTGTATCCATACCATTCTTAAAAATGTTTCCAATTATTTCCTCACCTGACTTATTTTTATTAACACTAATTAAAAAGTCAATTGTATTAAATTCAGCTGGTTTCCATTTAAATGAGTGTATCCATGCGGTTTTCATAGGTTTCGTCGTTTCCCCTTCTTTATTACCACCGACACCAAACTGTGATGGTGTAAAAATCATTCCATCCGTTTCATACGGAAACAACCCATTTTGTTCTTTCATCAAAATTTCACGACAACCAGCAAATATAGATTTACTTTCTGAACCAATGTAAAAGGTTTTCGCTGTTATTTTCATATTAATTTCCTTTTTAGAAACCATTTTAGCAGATTTTTTAATATCATTAATACACGTTTTCATTAACGATAATCTATATTTACTAGGATCACTTATTTTCTCTAATGGTGCAAAACTTAAATCACGAACGGATTCCCCATTATAATAATAAATATCAAATGCCGCAAATGTATCAAAGAAGTTTCCATTATTATCGTGCAATATATATTCACCGTCTAATATAGTATTAAATAATGTTTCGTCTGTTATTATTATACCTGTAAATTCTATACCAATAGTCATCGTTATTAAATATACCTTACCAATAGGGTCAATAAATAATAACTTGCGAACGCCATCCGCCTTATCTGTAACTGTATAATTATTATGTATGTTTGGTAATGTTGTATCCTCAGTTAATGGTTGTATATTTTTTAATTCTAATGTGAATGAAGATGGACCACAGAAATCACGTGGAGATAATATCGATTTTTCTTTACCATGAAGTAATTTATAATATGCATTTTTTACTTGCGTTTCATTCTGAATACTAATCGGGTAATTAGTATTTTGAATACCCGAAAGAATAATTTTTATTGTATTTTTTAACATAGTTTCTATCATTTTAACCGTTCCAAACGATTTAATCATGTCATTTAATACCTCAATTTCAACTTCGTATGTTTCATTACTATTAAATACACCCGACTCTTTAATGGTTGTATGCTTTGCACTATAACTAGATTTTACAACACTCATGTCTATTTTAAAAGGAAATGATGGGTTTGTAAAACTCACCCGATTAATAAATCGAAAATTCTTTTTTGTGGTGTCCCATTTAGTTTTTAATTCGACAATATCCGGCATTTGGATAGTTTTCATATCTTCCGATTGATAAGAAACTCTAAACCCAAAATCATCGTTATCAATAGGATTCACAACAACTTTGCCTATACTCGCATTTCTCTTTGACATATATGTAATATCCATGGTATTATCTACCAATGTATCTGATTTACAATAGGACTGAATTGACGAAAGTCCCTTAACTTCTGTACGAATATTCCCACTCTCTCCTTGTATTTTCAACTGATATTCTCCTAATGGTTTCAGTGTCGTAAAATTTAACGATTTTATTTTCTTTATTATATTATCAAATTCCAATTTAGTCAATTTTGTTTTTGTCATCGTTCTAAACCTAATCTCCATTTCATTATTTACAGAACTTTCAGGGTTTTCTAAAATATCCTTAATAATATCACCGATGCTAAATTTTACCCTCGCTGTCGCCATTTATATATATATATATTATTAGTATTAATATATATTAATCAATTTTGTTATTTATTTCTTCGTATAATATTTGTTTTGTTTTTTTTTTTTTAGCATGTTCTAATTCAATTTTTAATCGTGTTGCCATCTCTTTTAACTCTGGTAATTTATAACTTGTCACAGATTTCAACTGTGTATGACACAAATCCATATAAATACAATCGTTCACATACTCTTTCATAATAGAACCCTTTGACAATTTTTGTTTTAAATCATACTTAATACCGTCTCTCTCAATAATATTAAATAAATCATCGTCGTTTGATTCAAATATATAAAATTTATTATTCCATATATAAATCACATTTAATTTATGGAATAATACTAACGCTCTTAACGTATCAATTGAAATATCCTTATCGTATAATAGCGATGTTTCAATATCGTTAATGCGTAATTTATATTGTTTTAAAAATGATTTTTGAACCTTTAATTCTTCGATAAACTTCATAACAAATGCATTTTTTATCTTGAATTTATTGTCTACATGTTCTTCATTTATTATTCTATAAAATGTCCAAAATAATGATGATTCTAATACCACCTTTACTTTATCATTGCTATTAACTTTATCATTGCTATTAACTTTATCATTGCTATTAACTTTATCATTACTATTAACTTTATCATTACTATTAGTATATCGTTCGTAAAATTCAGCACTAATAGCATAAGGTTTAAGATTATGTAATAAATTCATTATTAGTGTATTTACTATTATTATCTTTAACTGTATTTTTTATGCCATTAAAATACACATCGCTTAACTCATTTTTCATATCTTCAATAGTTTGTAGAGATTCATCCTGATCTTTTAAATAATTAATATAGCTATTCAGTTTATTTAATTGTTCATGATTTAATAAAGATAAATTAAAAAACACACCGTTATTATTTTCGCTAAATGGTACATCCATCTTTTTAATAATTTTTAGAATCTCTATTTGTTGCTTCTTAGTAATTTTCTCAATTTTATCTCTCATTTCAATGAGCTCAATCATTACACATATGTATGATTCATTATTTATATTCTTTAAATAAATACAATACGAATTAATCATATGCGTAAATAGCGTAATACGAAGACTCTAACATCATATACTCATTGGAGGTTACAGATACCTGGTTAACATTATCATCCATCACTTGTAGCGTATAATTGTCTTTATCTGTTAACATTACGCCATGATCATTATATAAAATATATTTAATAAACTCGTAATCTAATATTTTATTTCCTACAACCATAAATTCCTTCATATCTAAAATGTATATATCCTTATTATTTACACTTAGTTCCACATTAATTAACGTGTATGATGTTGGAACAATTTTAGAATAATAAATTTGTTTAAACCCGTCTCGTTTAATAATTGTAAACGGGCATGCGATGGTATCTCTTTTGAAAATAGATTCCGTGTAATTATTCAACATCATAGAGAGAAATGTATAACTCTTTAAAATGTACCACATACACATTGAAACATACTTATTATCCATAATAGTATAACCCATAATAGTATAATCCATAATAGTATAACCACGATAACATAATATAAAATTTTATATTTATATACTTCTCTCTATAACATTTAATTAGTATTAGAGGTTATAGTATTAGAGGTGGTATATTAATTTAATGATGGCAATGGGGCTAAACATAACTTTATTTCTCCTAATGATGCCACATGATATTTAACTATGAGAGGCAAATCATTCTCTAAATACATTTCTATTTGGCTACATAAATTAGTGCATTTAATAAAATACCCCAAGTTTTTCAGAGAAAATTCGCCTTGTATTATTTTACTATCTTCTGGTTTAAGCTGGAATTCCATTGAACCGTCAGACTCAGTCCGAATAATTTCGGCTGTTGCAAAAGACCCTGAACATTTAAATATTAATTCATTAGAAACCGATTTAATTTCTATTTTTTCAGATAAAGGCGCAAAATCCCTTATAATTTTTTGAAAATCGCTAGACGGCATATTAATTATTGTAGAAAATTTAACTTGCGGTATTTCTAAATCATCTGTATCAGGTTCAATCAATCGGAGTTTTTGTGTTTTACATTGTTTTATATCTCCATTCTCAAATTTTAATCCTAAATATGAGATAACCCCATCATGATAATCATTTTTTTCTATATACATTGTTAATGTGTCATTACTATCTATAGAACTTATTAATTTGAATAAATGAAACATATTAACGCCTATAACTATTTTTTCTTCCTTGCAATCGTAAAATTCAAAATTTTCAGCTCGTAAAAATAAATGCGCTAAAATAGTATGAGATTTATCCATATTTATAATACGAATTCCATCCTGCTTGAATATGATATTTGTTTCAAGCAGAATATCTTTTAACGCAGTCATTAATGTTCGTATCGGAGCAATTTGAACAGTTTTTACAGTTAATACATTATTATCTACAAAGCTATCAGTCATTATTTATTTATGATCATTCATCTTTAAATTATTTATAAAGTAAATATTAACATACTTCTCAATCATTTAACCATATTCGGGAGGACATGTTTGTATAAATGGTTCTAGTGGTGCAGATGGTGGTACAGAGAGAGACCGCGCGCGCACACGTGCAAGGTGATATAGTGGGGTAGATGGGGGAGGTGAAGACGGTGGAGGTGCTGATGGGGGAGGTGAAGACGGCGGTGGTGCTGATGGGGGAGGTGTAGATGGCGGTGGTGCCGGTGGTGGTGCAGATGGGGGTGCAGACGATTGTTGAAAAGAGCTTATATATAATGATTCGTTTAGATGGGTTATTGGTGGATATAATAATGGTTGATCCTTAATAGAGTTATAGTCAGGAGATGAGTTTAAGTCTACATAATTTAGTTGGTACATATTTACAATTTCATTAACAAAATTTTTATCAATAGATAACGCTATACGAATTGCCATGTAGGGTTCAAATAAATTAGTGTCGCTCGATTCAATATTTGATATATATTCAATAGGTGGATCAATGACTAATTTGTACCCCAGCTGTATTAAATATAATACCGCACATGTTTGTATTTTATTATTTGTCTCCGATATTCTATTTTTATGAATTAGATATAATTCATAATTTGAGGGATTATGAGGTTTGACCGGTGCCATACCTATTTTAAACAGAGCATCATTTTTTTCTAACAATTTCTTTGTTCTTGTATATAATATAAGGTTTTTCTCATATATCTCATGATTTTCCTTGTCACACTGCTTACAAAATTTCTCTGAAATTTCGGAGAAATTTTCTATATAATAATAGGCGATAGGTTTACTTTTTTTAAATGAAAAGTTTGTACGCTTTATACTTATACTCATACTATACGTATAGATTATTTCTTGACGCCCTTCCTCTGTTTCATAGTTTTAGAATTAGACTTAGTATTTTTATTTGAACCAAATGTTCCACTTCCTTTCTTTTGTAAATGTGCGCCTAAATGTTTTTGAGTTTTTCCTAAAATGCTCTTGACCTTTGATACAATACGTCCGTCCGAGTTCTGTTTAAGACTAGCATGTTTTAAACCTCCTGAGGTTTTGAATGCTGTTCGGTGCCAAACCTGAGCTCGTGAACCAACTAATAGTGGGTATTTTTTTCCATTAATATGATATAAACCGTCATCGTGCTTAACTTCTCTCTTCATATTATATACTATGTATAGAAAATAATTTGAAGAGAGAGTTAATTAAAAATTGCTTAACTGTTTTCCGCTACATCCCTTATATCTACCATATTGATTAATGGATAATTTCACAGTTTGCCGAGTTCCCCCTTTTTTAGATTTAAGTTGATGAATTCCACGATTTTGCGAAATCGCCGTTATGCTTGTATCATTTGGAATAGATTGTTCGTATAGAGAATGACGCGCACAATAATTATCTGCCTTAAAGAATTTAAATCGTGTGTTAAAACTAGGCATTTATTATATATATACTAAATGTTAAAAAATAAAAATTGAACCTCGTTTAATGAAATATATTAACGTATACCTTATTATGTCTTCAACTGATGAAGACCTTAATCTTACTCATAAATATCAAAAAAAAACTGACAAACAACATATTTTGGATAACCCAAATATTTACACTGGATCGATGGAAGAAACAACGTCTAAATTATATGTTTTAAATGAGAAATCTGATAGAATCGTTTTACGATCTATGACATGGATACCAGGGTTAGTCAAATTATGCGATGAGGCATTTGTCAATTGTCATGATCACGCAGTTAGAACAGCTACACCTCCTGATGATATTGATGCATCAAACACACATTTCCCAGTGACAACTATTGAAATAACTATACGTGAAGATGGGACAATTGTTTTCTACAATGATGGAAATGGGATTGATGTTGTTAAACATCCTGAACATAAAACATGGATTCCTGAAATGATTTTTGCTCATTTACGAACTGGAACTAATTATGACAAAAGTGTCAAAACGATTGTTGGAGGACAAAATGGTTTTGGTTCTAAACTAATTTTCATTTGGTCTACCACAGGCGAATTAGAAACAGTCGATTTTAACCGTGGTTTAAAGTTTGTTCAAACATATAGCGATAATTTAGATGTCATC
>Ga0209223_10003470_pt1 | contig 15003 bp, 11 predicted proteins | sample COG_06_FD_184750 | JGI IMG/M metagenome (GOLD analysis project Ga0209223, IMG submission 184750) | Pelagic Microbial community sample from North Sea - COGITO 998_met_06 (SPAdes) (version 2) | ecosystem: Environmental > Aquatic > Marine > Neritic zone/Coastal water | place: Helgoland, sampling...
GCTGTACATCAGCTGACACACTTCATCCATTGCCTTAAATATAGTCGCATCATAATTAGAGGATTTAGTTATGCTTGTTAAAGTATTAACTGCGTGATATAGCATCTCGTTATCACTTTTCTTTATGCGCTCTATATAACTAATCTTATTTGTTCCTTTGGCAGATTCTGAAATGATGACCTCCTCCATATCTGTATTGATTGCAAATAAAAAATCCTTGCTCATTGCTCTATTTATTTTATTGATGGTAATGACAACGTCCACTTGAGTGCTTCGTTCGTTTTCTACACCTCGCTCCTTTTTTTGTTGTCCCAGAACATTGACGGGCAGTTGTTGAAGTTTTCTTAGTCTTAGTAGTTTTTCCACTACAACAATTTATCCCTACTTTTTTATTGTGGACTTTGCAATAACAACTATTAGATTTACTTCTATTGCATCTTCGGCAAAGCAATTGAATATTTGAGATATCACTACCTCCACCACAAGAAAATGGTTCTATATGATCATACTCTAATTTATCATAACTGCCGCAGCATTGACATATACCTCCATCTCTTGTGTATACTACTTTTTTTGTTGCTTGAGACACATAACGACTCTGTGCAATACAGCATATACTAAATAAAATTAGAGAAAGTATTAGGTATATTTTTTTCATTGTTTTTTATTGGCAGTATCAAAATAGCTATGCCTCGCTTTAATGCAGTTTAACTATTGTTGGCATCAGTTTTTATCGTTTTAAATACATTTATGCCTTTATCACTTAACTCTTGAATTTTATCCATAGTCATAACTTCACCAATTTGTACAGCACGTTCTTTTTGTTTTGCGTCACAGTTTACATGCCACGCAAAGGTATCATTGTTATTTAGCCAATCTACCTCCCAGTGTACTCCACCGTACCTTGAAATTGCTACAAAATCATTAGAACACTGCAAATCAGAATTGAATTCTAATCCACGCTCAATCAATCTATCTAGTTCAAATTCATCCATATTCATTGATGCCAAACTTATAAGTTCATCATCTTCTTCATTAGCTTCACTATTGATTGTATTCCAGTCAAGTCGGAACTGATCACAACCGCCGATATACTTTTGATCCAAAAGTCGCTTTTCAAAGACTAAGTTGGCTAAATCTAAATATACTGGCATCATTAAATGATTTGATTGATACTAACATTAGGTTATCTGACTGTACCTAACAAATAAAAAACTTAAACAGATAGCCGTTTGAGATTTGATATAATATTAAGCTAATTGATTTGTCTCAATACATTGTTTTGATCCAAATACACGGGGTATTTCCATGAGGTTTGATATTTATCACCAACAATTGAAATATCTACCTCAGATTCAATTAAACATTGTATAAGAGCCTTTTGGAATGAACCACGAGCTCCGACCCAGGCTCTGCAAGTTGTTTCTTTGTTAAAAATATTTACTAATTCAAATTTGTTAAGCTTTGAGAGCCTCGTCTTTGACTCAGTGTAACAGTTCGGAAGGTAAGAGTTGTTTGAAACTTTCATCATAATTAATTTTTGATTGTTAATAATCCGCATCGACTAAACCACCGTGGTAATTAACTCGGTTGGTGCTACGCTCTAGATGCTATTTGCAAATTTACTCAATATTTCAAATAGATTCAAGAAATTTTACATACGATTCGTTTTCGGAATTGTTTAAATCTAGTTGCCAATTTTGCCAAAGCTCACAAAGTATTAATCTAGCTGCCTCTTTATAACTAGCCTCTAGCCCTTTTATTCGGCTTCCCTTGTAAAGAAGTCTTAATTTATTGCGATGAAAAAAGACCATTTTTAGATTTACATATCGCATTTTTTGTCATGACTACAATTTTAGCAATTGTGATATTTAGCAGAAGATTTAGTTAAAAAGTAATCGAAAAATGAGATGTTTTTAGTTATATTGTGCATACTATTTTAGTAACTATGAACCGAATAAAATAATTTCACTGAACACTCAAATCGACATCTTAGAAAATGAAATTTTAAAGCGTTATCCAGACGTTCTTCAAATTCTTTTAAGTGACCAAACAACAAAAAATAATATTCTTTGGGCTACAAATAATTATGAGTATTTAGGTCAATTATATTGCTCTGAAAAAGAAATTACTCTTAAATTAATTACAGGGTCTAATGGTGATGTTATAATGCCAAGGATTCAAAAAGATAAAACCCTTCAACAAAGAAGATCAAGAGAAATGGCGGAGGTATTTACGCCTTCATGGATATGTAATTCACAGAATAACTTAATTGATGATGCCTGGTTTTGTCAAGAAAATGTTTTTAATACAGAAATAAAACTTGATAATAGTAGTTACGGTTGGCGTGTAAGTCCTCAAAAAATAACTTTTCCTGAGAAAAAAAATTGGAAAAATTACGTGCGAGATAAACGTCTTGAAATCGCTTGTGGTGAGGCACCCTACATAATAAGCCGCTATGATACAACAACAGGAGCATTTATTCCTGTAAATGAAAGAATAGGAATATTAGACCGTAAACTTAGAGTAATTAATGAAAATGTAAATACATCAGGTAAATGGTTAAAGGCCGCACAAATAGCATTTATGTCAACTTATGCTTATGAATGGCAAGGAGATAGTTTGTTGTTAGCAAGAGAAGCAATGTTATTTACGTTTATTGAAAACTATAGGTTGAAATTTAGTAAAGAACCTTTGTTAAAGTCAATAAACTATATTGCTTATATAATATCATGGAACGTTTGGCAAATGGACGGAATAAAAGGTGTTACTCCTAACTCTTGCAGAGATATAGATAAGTTTGAAACAAATCTTTTTGATGAAAATAAAACAACTCGTATAAAGTGTGAAGGCTGTGAAAAAGATAATATCAAAAAACATAATGGTATATATAGTTTAGTGAAAAACTGGTCAAATATTGATAAAACAACAGGGCGTAAAGGCAAAAAAATTAGATATATAGACCTATTAAATAATTAAGATTAATGAAATTTACATCATCTCTCAAACCAAAATTAATATATGTATTCCGTATTAACGATACGGCACACTTAGGCTGTTTGAAAATTGGGGAAGCTACAATTGATACTGAGGATTTATCTGGGTTACAAGTAAACTCTAAAATTCTAAACCAAGCTGCAAAAGCAAGAATTAACCAATACACCCAAACAGCAGGCATATCTTATGACTTATTGTATACAGAATCCACGATTTTCGTTGACAATAAAACAATTAAATCATTTAATGATAAAGAGGTCCATAATGTTCTCACAAGGTCCGATATTAAAAAAAAGGTTTTTGATACTGAAAATAAAGCGAATGAATGGTTTATAACCGATTTAGAAACTGTGAAAAAAGCTATTACAGCAGTCAAACAAGGTAAGGCTTCATTGAACGCAAGTGAAATATCTAAAAATCAAAGCCCAATAATTTTTAGACCAGAACAGCAAGATGCAATTACAAAAACTAAAAAGCAATTTAAGAAAAGTAATGAAATGCTTTGGTTTGCTAAAATGCGTTTTGGTAAAACACTTTCTGCTTTACAAGTAATTAGAGAACATAATTTTAAAAGAACTTTAATCCTTACACACAGACCTGTTGTAGATGCTGGTTGGTTTGAGGATTTTGGTAAAATTTTCTACGACAAGCCAAACTACAATTATGGTTCAAAAAATAAAGGAGGTGAATTTCTATCCTTAGAAAAACGAAGTAAAAAAGAAGATATTAATTATATATATTTTGCTTCAATGCAAGACCTTAGAGGTTCTGAATTAGTAGGTGGTAATTTTGATAAAAATGATGAATTATTTTCTACGGCATGGGATTTTATCATTGTAGATGAAGCTCACGAAGGAACACAAACTGAACTTGGTAAAAATGTCTTAAATGGATTAAAAGAGGAGAAAACTAAAATCTTACACCTTTCTGGCACACCTTTTAATTTAATTGATGATTACAAAGAAGAAGAAATATATACGTGGGATTACGTAATGGAACAAAAGGCAAAAGCTGAATGGGATACCATACATTTAGGAGACCCGAATCCATATGCATCATTACCTAAAATGAATATTTTTACTTACGATTTAGGTAAATTAATAAATGACTTTATTGATGAAGGTGTAGCCTTTAATTTCAAAGAATTCTTTAGAGTAGATGAAACCGATGAATTTATTCATAAAAAAGATGTAGAGAAATTTCTAAATCTTATCTGTAAAGGTAATTCCAACAGTAATTATCCATTTGCAACACAAGAATATAGAGATAACTTCCGCCATTCTCTTTGGATGGTCCCTGGTGTCAAGGAAGCAAGAGTTTTAAGTACTTTACTAAAATCACACCCTGTTTTTAGCCAATTTGAAATAGTTAATGTAGCAGGAGAAGGTGATGAAGAAGAGAATAACGACGATGCTCTTAAAAAAGTTAATAAAGCAATTTCTGATAAACCACAAGAAACTTATACTATCACACTATCCTGCGGTCGACTTACCACAGGAGTATCTGTAAAAGCTTGGACAGCTGTATTTATGTTATCAGGTTCTCACAATACTTCTGCTTCAAATTATATGCAAACTATTTTTAGAGTTCAAACACCTGCAACCATAAACGGTAAGGTGAAAGAGGAGTGCTTTGTATTCGATTTTGCACCTGACCGCACCCTAAAAGTTATTGCTGAAGCAGCTAAAATGTCATCAAAAGCAGGAAAAACAACAGATCAAGACCGTAAAATAATGGGTGAATTTTTAAACTTCTGCCCAATTATATCTACTGAAGGTACTCAAATGAAAGAGTACGATGTTAATAAAATGCTAGAACAACTTAAAAGAGTATACATTGAGCGTGTTGTAAATAATGGTTTTGAAGATTCTAATTTATACAATAATGACCATTTAATGCAGTTGGGGGAATTAGACTTAGAGGAATTTAATGGGCTTAAAAAAATAATAGGCAGTACCAAAGCAATACCAAAAACAAGTGAAATTGACATAAATAAACAGGGTTTTACAGATGAAGAATATGAAAAATTAGAAGCTGTTAAAAAGAAGAAGAAAACAGAATTAACAAAAGAGGAAAAAAAACTTTTAGAGGAACGTAAAGAAAAAAAGAAAAACAGAGATACAGCAGTATCAATTTTAAGGGGTATTTCTATTCGTATGCCATTATTGATATACGGAGCTGATATAAAGGATGAGGAACGAGAATTAACTATTGACAATTTTGCCGATTTAGTTGACAATCAATCTTGGCAAGAGTTTATGCCTAAAGGAGTAAAGAAAACTACCTTTAAGAAATTCAAAAAATATTATGAGCCAGACGTATTTAGAGCAGCTGGTAAACGTATTAGAGCATTAGCAAGAGCAACGGATAACTTAACTATAGAGGAACGTATAGAACGCATTACAGCAATCTTTGGGAAATTCAAAAACCCTGATAAAGAAACGGTATTAACTCCCTGGCGTGTCGTGAATATGCATATGGGTGATTGTCTTGGAGGTTATGTGTTTTTTGATGATAAATTTGAAAAATCAACAATTGAACCACGCTATATAAAACAAGATAAAGTAACAGAAGAAGTATATAGTACAGATAGTTACATCCTTGAAATCAACTCTAAATCAGGCTTATACCCTTTATTTATTGCTTACAGCTTATATCGTAATGCAATAAATATCGCTTACCCTGAAAAAGAATATAATGAGCTAACAGTAACAGAACAACATAAGATTTGGGACAAAGTAGTAGCTAATAATGTTTATGTACTGTGTAAAACACCTATGGCAAAAAGCATAACCAAACGCACGTTGGTTGGTTTTAGGGATGTGTCAGTAAATACTAGGTATTTTGAAAATTTGCTTCACCAAATTACTGATAGACCAGAAAAATTTATTGATAAAATTAGAAAAGGGCAATCCTATTGGAAAGCCAATAACAATAATAATATGAAATTTAATGCAATAGTAGGAAACCCACCATATCAAGTTATGGATGGTGGTACAGACAGAGGAGCTGTTCCAGTTTATCACAATTTTGTAAGAATAAGCAAAAGATTATGTGCTGATTATATTTCAATGATCATGCCTGCTAGGTGGTATGCCGGTGGTAGGGGGCTCGATTCTTTCAGAAAGGAAATGTTAAATGACGAAAGAATGTCAGTTCTAGTTGATTTTGAAACAAGTAAAAACTTATTCCCTTCAGTTAGTATAGCAGGTGGTCTTTGTTACTTCTTATGGTCAACTAAAAATAAAGACTTATGTACTGTTATAAATTCAAGTTCTGAAACAGCAAAAATTATGAGAAGAAACTTGAATGATTTTGATACATTTATTCGTTCAAATGCAGCAATAACAATAATAAAAAAAATAAATAAAATTACGACCTCATTTTTAAATGAAAAAGTACTTTCCATCAACCCTTTTGGATTCAGAACATACTTTAGGGGGAGAAAAAACAAAACACAAGGTGACATCAAGATTCTAACCAGTGCAGGTTGGAGCTATATTAAACGAACCGATGTTGGTAAGAATAAAGAATTGATTGATAAGTATAAAATATTGGTGGGTCGCTTTGTGCCTAGCAATGGTGAATTAAATGTGAAGCCTGGTGAAGGTTACCGTGTTATAACCACTCCACAGGTTCTCAAACCAGAAGAGATAAATTCAGAAACATATATAGATGTCGCTGTTTTTGATAGTGAGATTGAAGCATTGAACTACGTTTCATATTTACATACAAAATTTGCAAGATTCCTGCTACGCCAGTCAATAAGCTCTGTAAATGTTACTAAAGAATGTTTTTCATTTGTTCCCAACCAAGACTTCAAATTTGATTCTGATATCGACTGGAGTGAGCCCGTTTCTGTTATTGACGATCAATTATTCACAAAGTATAGTCTTAGTTCAAATGAGATAGAGCATATAAAATATATGATAAAGCCTTTGAAATAAATATGAAAGCTAACGAATTACCAATTATAAATTTTTTACAAGCATCTAATTCAGATTACAAGGCAAAAATAAGTTGGAGTTAATAGACTATAATTAAAAAAATATTTAAAATAAAATTAATCGAGAAAAAGAGGTTATTTAATGCAATAGGTGCGTTTTAATGAATAAAACTAAGTTGGAATCATCAAAAAATAGTGTGGATAAGATTCTCTTTTTAATATTATTAAAGGAGCCTTTTTATGCGCATATATTTCAACTTTTTACCAGACAGATAACTAACACCATACCTACAGCTGCGGTAACTCTTAAAAATGGAAGAGTAATACTTTTACTTAATCCGTCTTTTTTTGACAGTTTAAACAACGATAACGAAAGAATAGGCTTAATAAAGCATGAAATATTACATGTGATTTTAGATCATTTGACTAGAGTTAAAAGAAAAAAAACAGATGCAACTATTTATAATATTGCGGCTGACCTAGTTGTTAATCAATTAATACCTCCAGAGCAACTACCTGATGGAGCGTTATTAATTACTAGTTTTCCAAAATTAAAATTAGCCTTAAACAAAAATATTAATTACTACATTCAAAAACTAGAGACAACATTTGAGAAAAATCAATATACCTTACTACTTGATAATTCTCATTCTAATCACAGTTTATGGACAACAAACGATGCCTCTGAAAATATTCTAAATCAAAACTCAGTTAAAGTAATTGTTCAAAAAGCAATTAACAACGCTAAAAAAGCAGGACAACTACCCCAAAAAATTGAGGAAATTGTTAATTATAATAAAAATATTTTATCTAAATATAATTGGAGAAAACAACTTAGATTATTTACAACCAAAACTGAAGTATCTAACATTAGATTTACAAATTTCAAAAAAAGCAAAAGATTTAATACATACCCTGGCATTAGACTCAAGAGATCTTTGAGCCTTTTGGTAGCTATAGACACGTCTGGTTCAATCAGTAATAAAGATCTAGAAGTTTTTTTAAACGAAATTCAATCTTTGAGCAATCAAACTAGATTTATTACTATAATTGAATGTGATTGCGAAATTAAGGATGTATACAAATATAAGTTTTCAAAAGACAAAGTCATTACGGGTAGAGGGGGCACAGTATTTGATCCCGTTCTGAGTTATTTTAATGATAAAATAGAACTATATGATGGGCTTATCTATTTTACTGATGGGTATGCAAGCCAACCTAAAATAATACCTAAAAGAAATTGTTTATTTGTTATAAATAATACAAGTCACAAATTAATACAGAAAAGAAATATCTACTTAACACAATTTAATGATGAATAGTAAAGGAAAAACCATAAACCTAGAAGAGCTCTCTAGAGTTTTAGATTTAATGTTAAATAATAAAGCTGATAAAGAAATTTTACGATCTCTATTTATTTGGGGAATGCCGGGTATTGGAAAGACCGAATTTATTAAAGCATATTGCATGAAAAAAGGTTTAGAGTATGCGTATTGTGCTCCAGCTCAATTTGAAGAAATGGGAGATTTTCATGGCTTACCATATGTTGAGGGCGAAAGAATGCTTTACAAGAAACCAAATTGGGTACCTGATAACTCAAAAAAACAGGGGATTTTGCTCTTAGATGATTTTAATAGAGCTGATATTAGAATAATAAAAGGTTTAATGCAACTTATACAATACAGAGAGATAAGTAGTTGGTCAATACCTAAAGATTGGATTATAGTTTGCACTGGTAATCCAGAAAATGAGTTATTCTCTACTACTACATTCGACAGCGCTATTATGAGCAGATTCATGCACGTTACTTTAAATTGGAATCATAAGATATGGGCGAAATGGGCTTTAGAAAAAGGTATTAATCCAAATTTCATCAATTTTGTATTAAATCATCCGGAAACACTTGAAAATGGTGAAATTACCACCCCAAGAACAATAACAACTTTCTTTTCAATGATTCAAGATTTAAAGCCAATTAAAGAACATTTAAATATTGTAGAAACATTAGGCCTTGGTCTATTAGACAATGAAATTGTTGCTTCTTTCATTTACTTCATAAATAATATATCACAACGCATAGTTGAACCAAGAGTATTATTAAATACATATGATGAGGATTTAATAAATGAATACGTTAATGAATTGCTAACTAGTGACGAAGGAATTAGATTGGACTTAATTAACACATTTTACGAACGTTTAATTATATATCTTGATGAAACACCCAATAAAGTATTTAAAAGCGAAAATTTAGTACGTTTTGTATCTCATAAATTAATTCCAAATGACTTCAGAACAAGAATGTATTTAGAATTAAATAAATATGAAAATACTACAGTAAAAAAGGCCTTAAAAAATAAAATTGTGACTAATGCAATATCAAAAGCAAATTAAAAAAAGCTGAGTGTTTTAGCTTTACCAAATGTGCTTTAAATTTTTTAATAAAAAATAGTGTTTTCGTAAAGTATTGTCATTCCAACCTAGATGTATCTCTTTTAACTGTTTTAGGTTTCTAATTTTCTGATCTATTGTTTTTATTTGTTCTGAGATAGTAAGACTTTTTAATTTTTTCAAATCGTAAATACTCGATGGTACAGTTGTAAATTTATTTTTATTCAAATTCAAATATAATAGATTGATTAGTCCTTTAAAATCTATTGATTCCTCATTAAGTTTATTATCTTCTAAATCCAAAAACTCACATAATTTGCTCTCATTTACAAATTGAGGTAATGAAGTTAAACTACAATCACTTAGAATAATCTTTTTTAAATGTTGTGTTGAATTTATCTCCAACTTACACAAATTCAAATTTGCTTTGATTTTCAAAAAAGTTAAATTTGCTGTATTAGTTACTTCAAAGTAACTAAGATCTTGGTATCTCGTTAATAATTGGATTTCATTTAATTTTGGGCAATCGACAACTTTGAAATATTTTATAAGCGACCTTTCATCATAATAGCTTCTCCCGTCAGAGCATATATAAATTAAATTTTCGCAATTTGTAATAGTAATTTTATCAATTTCACATGATTTAAACACTATAGTTTTTAATTTAGGTAATATATCATTTGAGATATTAAAATCAAAAAAGGTAGATGATGAAATAGTGAGATTCTCTATTTGACTAAAAATTTCAAACTTAAAGCAATCTGAAGAATCTATATCAAATAATTTTAACTCAGTAAGATTTTCAAAAATCAAAAGTTCATCAAATAACTCATTTTTTTTCTCAGGAACATGAATGGTTAATTGCTTTATTCTATCGATTTTAAAATTTTTAAAATCAAGATTTCGCCTCTTGTAAAGATTTAAAAGTTTAATGAAAGCTAATTTATTATATTTATCATAATTACAAACTAAACAACCGTTACTGTCAATGTAGATGATATTTTTCGTGGAGCCAATAAATACATTTATATCATCAATATTTTCTAAAATATTAATACCAGCTGTAAAGTTATTATTATCTCTTGAATTTATTAATTCTTTTACAAAATCAATTTGATTTTGAATGTCTTTCTTGTAACGACTTTTCTTCGATTTATTACTGTAAGATCTCCATATGTAAGGTGGGGTCTTTATATAAATTAAATCATCATGTGATTCTTTATGAAATCGTCTTATTTTTTTAAAATATTGATTTATATCGTTTCTGTTAATAAATTCTTTACGAGTAAGTCTTGGTGTCGCTTCGGATCGAGAAAAACTCATATATCTTAATTTATTAAGTTTAGATAAACCAGAATCCATTTCGATACATATTGAATTATAATTTACTTTTAAACTTTCAAGAATTTGCAGTTTTTCAATTTCCTGGGGTAATTTCTTAATTTTATTTGAGGATATGTTTAATTTTTTTAAGGCAATTAAACTAAATATGTTTTTCAAATGAGATATTTCATTATCAGACAAATCTAGTACCTCTAAATTTATTAATTCACTAATAGATTTTGGTATAGATTTTAAACAATTATCTGATAAATATAATTCTTTCAATAAGGAAATATTACCAAAATTATCAGGTAATTTTTTTAGGTTATTACCAGATAAATTCAGGATTTTCAATAATTTTAAATTAGCAAAAGAATCTGGTAATTTTTTTAGAGAGCAATAATTTAAATTTAAAGAAATTAATTTTTCCAATTTACCAATTGATTTTGGAAGTTTCTTTAAATCATATGAACTACAAGTAAACTCTTTCAAATTTGATAGCTTACAGATTCCATCTGGAATAAAATCAACATTACAATCACCCAAATACAATCTTTGTAAATTTTTAAAATTTAAAATACCTTTTGGAAACTTATCTATTCCATGAGTCCAATGATGTATAGACTTATGCCTTTTAATTCGTATGGTTTTTGTTCTGCTTCTATAAATATTATTTGCTAAAAGAATTTTGTTTGGTGTGTTCCCAATGATTTCCCAAAAGGCATAATCCATAGCTGGCTGCTTAGGACCAGTGACAACAAACTTTGGATTTACCCACAAAATACCTTTTTTATCGATCAAAGTATTTTTCAAGAAACGATTATATGCCTTACTGCTATTTAAATCAATTAAATCTTCTATAGCTTCGTCAATTAAAGTGTAATTACAACTTCTGATTTTCTTTACTATGCTATTAATACGTTTATGCTGTGGAATCATTTTTATGTAATCTGTTTTTTATTTTTTTTATCTGAACAACATAGTGAAAAGTATTCATAAAAAGGCAACATTTTGGAAAAAGTATGGATCCAATTTTGGTGCGTATTTTATAATAATAACCTTATTCTCCATAGTTTGTATCAGAGTAGTCACTCCAATCACCTCTTTCAATTTCTTGATAAATTGAAAAAATGTCAAGTTAGCAATCAAAATAAATTAGTATCTGCATCACATGTTTTCTCTGTACTAAACATTGTTTACAAAAGACTAATGTTCTCATTAAGATAAATATGATTAAGTATTTTTTTCACAGGAGTTGTCTTTGGTAAAGCCCTTATTCCAATTTCTTTATAAATTATTTGAAACAATTCGCCCACATCATTCAAATGGCCTGTCAGTCAAGTATTTCATTATCAAACGTACTAAAAACGTCACTCAACATTTATAAACAGATAGTAGTCGTCCTTGCCATCCATAGAGCATACAATCATTTGATTGTACTAAGAGTTGGTTATAGTCTAGCTGATTAAGTATTCTTGGTATTAGCTGCTTCGATAGAGGATATTGTATGACCGCTAAAAATATCGTGACCCAATCTGTGACTTTTATTTAACTTTGGTAGTTAACGTGTTGATTAACATCGTTTTAGTTTTGTCCTTGTAGGTCAACAAAAATAAAAAGTGCCACAAAAATAAATCTGTGGCACTTTTTAAATTTCTTTATTCACGTATATGTTATTATAGTTTCATTGCTCTAATGAAAGCTAAGACCAATAATTAACGTTTATCTATTCTTTCCTAATGATCTTTATTGGGTCACCAAGAGTGGGAAGGCTATGTGATGTATAACTATTGACTTCCATCAAATTCACTAGTTCCATATCGTACTTATTTGCTACGTCTAAGAGAGATTCTTTTCTACGTAGCGTATGATACATGTACTTCTTATCGCTAAGTTGGTAGACTTCTGTATTCTTTGGTTGTATATCATACCTGCTAGGTATATTAGGTATCGATCTCATAATGGGTCCTTCTATCTCTACCAAAGGCAAGACCTCTATAGAATTGACCTCTTTTAGATCAGATAGCATACGCTTTTTTCCATTAATATGATTGTATAAGAGTAGTGGTTTCGCTGACTCTACTCCTGAGAGAAAATCTGTCATCTTATCTGTTGGCAACGTCAGCTTGTGCTCAGGACCATTTGGAATAAAGTTTCTAATGTATGTAGGATTCAACAATTGGATCGTCTCGAGATCTAATTGATATTTAGCGCTTAGTTTCTTGAAGTTTACCCTATCTACCACTCTACTAGTAGCAGTATTTAGCACATTACTATGTGGCATTTTCGGTGTAAGGTCATGAGAGTAATAGTAATTCATAAGGTAGCTCATGGCAATAAACTTTGGTACATATCCTCTTGTCTCTCTAGGAAGATACTTAGCTACTTTATAAAAATCTGTACTATTAGCCTTGCGAATAGCTCTATTCATGTTTCCAGGACCACAATTGTATGCGCCCATAGCTAGTGCCCAATCATCATACTTTTCGTACAGATACTGCAGATAGTCTAATGCAGCTTCAGTAGATATCTCTGGATCTCTACGCTGATCAACTGTACGGTTTATCTTCATACCATACATACGAGCGGTAGGCTTCATAAACTGCCACAGTCCCGCTGCTCCTGCCCCAGACTTAGCATGTGGAATCAGCCCAGACTCGATTACTGCAAGGTACTTGAGATCATCTGGCATTCCTTTCTCTCTCAGCTTAGACTCGATGAGTGGAAAATATATAGATATCCTTCCTAGTAATAATTCGCTAGCAGACCGCTGCTGTATAGTGTATTGCTTAATCCTCTTTTTCACCTCCGCAGTATAGCGCAAGTCTATACTAGAAGACATGCTTTGAATACGCTGCTCTACCTCTGAATCGACGAATAGATCTTTTGCATTAGCGTACCCCGCTACTGATAAGCACAAGCCTAAAGATAGCATCACGATGTTAAGAGTGATACACTTAATAGTGTTCATGGCAATAATTTTTATTTTCCAAAATCGAATTACCTGGGTAAGTAAAAGCTATCTATAGGTAGTAGTAGCCTTGACTTTGGTTATTTACTGTGTTGTGTAAAGGCACTTTGTTTTAAGTCGGTCGCTAAAATACTTATTAAAATAACATCGCGGCACTTATTCATATTAAAAAATACAATAAACTATAACACGCTAACAATCAACAATCATACCTAAGAAACAATTTTGCTGTCTATTTGGTAATTAAAAACAACGGGGTTAAAGAGAGATAATACTATTTCTTCTTTTTAAGATACTTAAGATCTTCTTCACTCTGAAGACGAAATGATACGTCAAAATCTGATAGTACTGCATCAAGTATAGGGTAATCGCCCTTATTATATCCTTCTTTGAGATCATAACTATAGAGCTTACTGAAATTATGCCAGTAGAATGCAGTAAATCTACCGCGTACCGACTTAATGAGATTATGCATAGTCTTGTCCAGCTCCTGCTCGATCATCTTAATCATGATCTTACCTTGCAGTTTTGTAAGTTTAGAGAGTGGTGCTTCAAATTCAGACTTCAACTCTTTCTCTAGTTTTTTAATTCTCTTTTTCCTATCTCTTTTTTTAAGGTTTAACTCCGCCCACTGCACCTCCCTAAAAATTCGTATCGCTTCTCTCGCATAAGGATACACTATACTAGCATATCTACGTTGCTTAAGATACTTCTGATAGTCCGCATCATCATCAAAAGATCTCATAGATGTAATACTGATATCACTAAATACATCCATGATAAGCGTATCCCCTTCTTCTGTAATCAATGCTGAATATACCTTACCTCTGATAGATAATTCTGAGAGTGCCATCTCCATCATTGGAAGCGAATCCAATATGGTTACATTACTGTCTTGTAACGCTATTGCTTGAGCCTCTTCGATAGGCTCCTCATTGATATTCACGTTAGGTACTGGCGGTACTGCCATGTGAAAAGTCTTCTGCGCTATCATAGCTACAGACAGAAATATGAATACTAACAAAAGTAGAATTCTCATAAAAATTTAGATAGTCTCGTTAATTCTAACAAAACATAAAGATGCATAGTTACAGACTTAAAGTTGTGAAAAGATTTATTATTAACCAGCTCTATGACAAAACAGTTACTGCTAAGTTATTCATAGATGAAAACCACTATTCTATTACATAAGTAATAAGTAACTTTGCGGTTCAATATTTTTTCTTTTTTTGATTTCTATGATTAAAATTATTCTCGCTGTTTTACTCTCACTATCTAGTGTATCTCTACTAGCTCAACACAGCGTAGAACGATTGCCTGCACCTATCAATACGGATCTGTACGACGAAATCTGTCCAGTAATGAGTTATGGTGA
>Ga0209223_10003473_pt1 | contig 14999 bp, 12 predicted proteins | sample COG_06_FD_184750 | JGI IMG/M metagenome (GOLD analysis project Ga0209223, IMG submission 184750) | Pelagic Microbial community sample from North Sea - COGITO 998_met_06 (SPAdes) (version 2) | ecosystem: Environmental > Aquatic > Marine > Neritic zone/Coastal water | place: Helgoland, sampling...
GAACCACTTCTCTTCTGCACCAATGGCAAGCCCTGTGTAGGGTGAACGTCGACCCAATTTATTTTACAATTATTTTACAATCTAGTGTGGGGACCCCAGAGGGTCACTCAGAGGTCGGTGTGTACTTAGCCTCTTTTTGCGTTCCTAATTAGAAACATTAAATTCCGCAATCCCATGTTCATATGTAAATTATTGCGTTGCAAGCGCAGTACGGCCACTGTTTCACAGATGCAAAAAAATATCACTTGCACGCGAGCGAAGCGCTCTCAAAAATCGACATTGCTGCATCGTGTCTATGATGCAGGTGTTCGTTTTGTGCTCTTGGTATATTGCTGCGACCCTTCGAAGCGGCTCTGCGAGAATGTAGTAATTCCCCTCTCTCCACTCGACGCAGCTGTCAGGTGCGTTGCATGCAGGCGAGCGCTTACCAATTGGCAGCCTTGAAGCGAGGGTGGCTACGTAAAGAAACCCAGTATCCACATTTACCATCTGAAGCAAAACATCCAGCTCTGAGCGGAGTATACGCAACCCAAGCGCTGCGTACTTCCCCGAGGTTCGTTTCCGGGTTATCATTTTATGGAGGTGTTTATTTCGACGAAACGCGAGTTTGAGTGATCCACCAACTGACGGTCGACGAATGTGAGGAGACATTAGTGTCGATGTATTCTTCAGGTGCCTGTATTGTACGAACCACTGCCTTTCACAAGCCCTTGAACAAAACCTGGGGAGTGCGATGGTGTCGACGCTGTTGCGCTGAGACGCGCAAGCCATCCAGTAAGGGTCGACTTCCAAGCTGAAGTGGTCTGACGCAACGGAGACATCGTCCAGGTCGGTGAAGAAGACGCGGTTGCACTCGAAGTTTCCACATTGTGGGAATTTCTCTTCGCCCTTTGCGGAGCGCAGCCCTTCCGCTGTAGAGCGCACCTTGTTGATAAACGCTCGCACGCGCAGGGGCAATGCAGTTGGAAGGTGTGGGTGAGGTGCTGCTGCTCGATCGGCTAGCTTCTGCAGTCGAACACTCGACTGCTCGGTTTCCAGTGCAATCAAGTAGCTCGATCTTTTGGAAATTGCGACCGCACACGAAAGCCTTTTCAAACGGTGCTTCAGTTGTACGCCGCCGGCATTCACACGCCTGTCCACTCCAAAAAGAGGCAGACGCGCTGGAACACAATCCAGAAAGTGATCGGTGTCAATCAAGCCCTCTCGGACTCTTTCGTAGAAGACGACTGCGGGGTACACCACTGACGTCCTTGTCACGGCAGCCGCTGTTTTGCACAGCATCGGTGCCAGGTGCAGACTCCGAAAGAGTGCGGAACGCACGCCAATGTCTACTTCAGGACACGCTCGAAGTGTGTCACACAACAGCTGCAGCCACGACTCCACCAGAACTTCTACGACTGTGCATATTTCAGTCTCAGAGTGGAGCATACTGCTTTCTGTTGGTGATCAAATGGAGTGGCGCGTTTACAGTAGCTAGCGAGGGTTGGTATATAGTCTGCAGTGCCGTATACTGTTAAGGAGTAGACTGCTCGCGACACCATGATCCCAAATATGTCTGAGTTGAGCATTGGTTGCAACAAAGGCGTGTATACGCATGTCAATTGGTATACACGTGGGGGTAAAAAGGAAGACTCTGATGACGACTCTGATGCCGACCCAGATGTGTCAGATGACGCCACTATAAGACAAGAACTGAAAATGGCGTTGGAGCAAGAAGCGGCGGAACTGAAGGCGGGGAATGCGAAAGGAGTGGCAGGTGGTGCGCGCCGAGGGGTGAAAGTGGAGTACCCTCCTCCTATACATCTTTATCATCCTATGGGGTACTCTGATCATTCAACGCGTAGGGCTGCGGATGCAGCAAGCAAAGTAAACAGGGAAAAAAAGAAGAGGGACAAAGACAAGAGGGCACTAGAGGATATGGACCGGGCGGTATCTGCTGAGAGAAAAAGGCGACTTTATGAGGAGAATGAGGCGAGGGAGCAGCGGTATAAAGCCCTTGACCCTCTCAAGCAGCAACAAGATGATTGGGCGGACGATGTTGGTCTGCGGAGCATGGGGCGTAAAGAGACCAAGGAAAAAGAAAGAGCGAAAAAGAAGAAGAAGGACGAGGAGGAAGCCAATCGCGCCCTTTTAGAGGAAGCCAATCGCGCCCTTTTAGAGGAACAGGATGCGGCGGAGAAGAATAAGCAAGCAGACGAGATGTTGAGGCAGGCTCAATTGCGAAATAACTTGTTGTGTATCTCCTCAGACATCGAAGGTGGGCCAAATGCACTGCTTCTCACAGAATCAATGAGGAAGTACGCGGAAAGTTACGCGAGTGGCCAAACCCCCAAGTTGCTGTGTCGATACATCCACGGTGGCGACGCTGGAGACATAAGAAACGCATCGTTGGGATCTATTAAGTACCTTAATCAGTTGGGAGACTTCAATACGAAGCTCTGTGGAAATCGCGACGCAAATGTCGTGCGCTTCAATGAGCTCTTTCTCGATCCTGGTAAGACTCTGGTCCCTTTTACCCCCAACGCGTCAAATCAGATAAAGAACTTCTACGCTGATGTGCTAACAATGGACACGGATCTAGGAAAAGACAATAAAATGACAGGCCATCCCTTCGGTGTCCGCGTGCTAATTTTGGTATACACGTGGCATAGACTAAGCAGAGGCACGATGAACCCAACATTTAACCCCTCTACACATATCGACGTCGCAAACAGCCATTTCTCCGAGTTTACCGAACTTGACAAAAAACCTGACAACGAGCTCGTTGGTACGGAGGGGCTATCCAATGCACGCGCACTAATGGCTCTTCTCACAGCCTTTGTAAGTCTGTACCAAGCTAGGACAGGCACAGAAACGCACATCAAGGAGCTAAAACAGCTCTTTGAAGACATTGTAAAGATTCCCGACGTTCAATTGCAATGTGATGCGTATGTGGCGAATGCGCTGAAATGGGCAAAAGAGCTCGCAACGTACGTGGAGTCCTCTAACGCTCTTAGCCATTCATATGTTGGGGGTGACCAAGTGTTAGGCGTGCACGACTTTTTCGGAAAAGAAGGTGGGCGAGTTGGTCAAGTTTTCAAGAATGCAGCAAATATACAAGCTACGGAGAGTGAATTATATGAAGCGTGTGATCCGGAAGCTTTTACTCCAGAAGACTGGGTGGAGGACTGGGTGAAGCAGGCTAACCGTCGACATCGTGATATAGTAAAAAACTCACAAGCACTGCAAGCGATTGCGGACAGCGATCCTACTCAGGAAAGCAAAACACCGGACCAAGATCATCTCCTCGCCCGACTGGCGGATCCACAGTCAGATGGGTTCTTTCACGGGTTGCGACCTATGGACTATGTCCATACACTTTGTAAACAACTACAGCTCAAATTTAAGCAGTCTCCAGTCAAGCACGTTTTCTGTGGACATCAGCCACGTCCGCTGGGTCGGCTGACACGAAGTAAACACGGCTTGATACTTGCAGAGCTAGACACACAGTACACGTTGTTTTGCGCAACTTCATACGTGATTATTCCGAATGTCGACCCGTCGCGGGGTACACCATCAACAGTCCAAGAGCCGTGGGCGCAGCGTCAGGTGTCCGGCCTTGCGGTGAAGATTAAGAAGTATAAGGAAAACCAGTTTATCGACATCGCGAATGTTTGGGCACTCGGAAGCGTACGATTTAATGCCGCAAGCTATCGAGTGGTGCGTGTCACACTGCCCAATTTAACATACACACACACGCACGCCTACTTACACACGTTCGCAGGTTGTCTACCAGGCATTTGTGCCCGCGGTAAATGAGATTTTATCTGGCGGCTATTTGGTGCGCGAATCTGACGAAGACGTATCAAATAACACAAACTACAGAGCGGGCGTGGTCGACCGTTCGGAGGGGCGATTGGCATCGGTGGGACTAATTAAAGTACTTGAGGAGGATATGGCTGACATGGAGTTGATCCCATTCAAGTTCTGTACGAAAGAAGACAAGATCACCCCAGGGCACGAAAAAGGATTAGGTGAAATCATTAGAACCACCAACCAATTCTCCGACGCCATAAATGGGGCGATTTGGCCGCTAGATGAGGGCGTCTATGTCTTGCAAGTCGTGACCACGACGGCAGACCCCGTCGTTGGAAGCCTGGAACAGCTAGAGCTGAAGTCTCCGTAGGCTACTCCCAGATGCCACCCGTTTCAAATCGGACTGGGCAGTCTGGGAAGTCTGTCCCTCTCGCGCAAAGAGCAGAGTGTGAGAAGTTGCCTCCGTCTTCACACACGCGGTTGTTTGTTAAGGGCACGAATAGACCGGCTAATAGCACGCTGCATGTCACGTGGTTGTGGATCGATGTTTGGTTGGAAATCGGCGGGGCTGGGTTGATGTTTGGTGGTGGGCCGGGCGGTGGCAGAGAGACTGTGGGTGGATTGGGGTCTGGGTGGTAGATTCCAGTTGCTGTTGCTAAGGCAACCGCCCCTGTAGACAGTCCGTAGATCCCGATCAGTATCAAGACGATTCCGGACACAGCTGTCGCCAGTGAGCCGGCAATCCAACCGATTTGTTCACAGACGCGGAACTTCGTTCCTATATAGAAAACGACACTGGCTGCCCCTACAGATGTAAGCCCCACAAGCAGCGCAGTTTGCGCTGAAGAAATTCCCACAATGCCCCATGTTGTTAGTAGACCTCCAACACACGACGTCGCGGTGACGGTTACGTAAAAAGCAGCAGTTTCGTACACATTTTCTGTGTATGTAGTCTCTTCGGGGATGTGATAGCCGGCGTATCGAAGAGTCGAAAACGGACTGCGTTTTAAACCTGCTACGAAGTCTTTCAGATGCATGGATAACACACAGTGTGTTATTCCAAATGTGACAACCACCCTTATCGAAGAGCTGTGGCGTTGGTGAATAGAGTAAGCGATAAGTACCACAGTTGTTCGTATTACTGGAAGCAACAATGTCAGAGGCGCCACTTCCGTCGTTGTCGTCTCTCACACACAAAAGGCCCCGAATAAACGATGCCGGCGGCTACCAGCTCGCCCCGTCGGAAATAATCATCACTCTCCGGGGATGGATAGAACTATTGCAGCGTCGCCGAGAAAGTGATTCGTTAAATGCCTTCCTGAGTGAGAGCAAAGATACTTGGAGGTCTCTACTTGAATACGCAGAAGCACACACCGAAGTTGATAACGAGCTATCCAGTCCTGATATCAATCCATTATCAAGCGTGCTCAAGATGAAAGATAGAGTCGTAGGTAAGACGGATCGCGAGGTTGCGATGATGTACGAGGAAGAGTTCATCAATTATGTCATCTTTCGGCAAATAAAAGGTCCCACTGCGTACAAGCCGTTTACATCAGCCAGGGATGATAAATGGTTCATGTCCGCAATTGAGTATCATTTCTTGATATTTCTCGGCCGTACGAATGGTTCCATCAATCAAGTGCTTAAAGCGATAACGTATTCGGCAGAGCGTGGGAGAAAAAATGAGGCATTCCACCCTATTCCAGCAAGCATCTTTGTGGCAGCAATTCGTATGATTGCAAGGATCAATGAGAATAACATCTTCAAGAAAGCAGGAATACCGCGTATACCATTATTAATTCAAGCTATAATGGAAAAACCTTCTTACTAACGGATCCCAGTGTGTGCTGCCGCGCTAAATAGCTACACCGATATCGTTAAAGGAGTCTATTGCGAGGAAGAATGGCAGCGAAATTAGTAGACCTTCGAGGAGTACTCTCACGCCATGCACCATCTCTGATAGGATTCGTCCTCATTAAAACAATTATACTAGCAGTCGTAAACACAGGAACGCGGTTGAGCTTCTTATTTATCTATAAGTCTGCACGCGCACGCACGTGTTTTCATGGAAGTCGTGTGGTCTTCCGTCCAGTGATATACACCCTTGTCTGTGTACGCACTGTGGCGTTCTGGACACTGTGTGTATGGATGACGTGGACCGCGTGTCTGTCCCCGACGTGGGACGGTTGTGGAGCATACGAACTTCCACGGACGCAAGGATTGGCGGCTGCTATCTCGCTGCTGGCGTTACTGACCACCAAGTCAGTATACTCATCCGCCCTTGCTCTGATCGGTCTTACCGCTGTACGGGACGTTTCAGTGATCAGTGTGCCGTTGGCACTCTGCATTTCAGTTTCGGTGCTGTGTCAGCACCGTTCGAAACTCGCGTTGGTAGTGTATGTCACGTCGTGGCTTGCAGCTATCTCCCAGGTCGCATTGTGCCCAGAGGGTGGTGCTACATTACACGCATCCGTGCTTACAGTGCTGTTACTGAGTAGAAGCGTCTACCACGCACTAATGAAACGCTGGAGGCGGTGGTGATGCCCGGTGTGTAATTTCCCACTCGGTCCACTCTGTGCGGTGGTGTGAAAGGGAAAGCCAGATAACAGACCTGGCGAAAGGAGGAGCGTCTGTGATAGATCCGATTGGTAGAATGGTCAGTATCCAACTGAAAGTGAAAATTCCAACTATGAAACAAAGCGTCGCTGGACAACACCGCGCAGCGAGTGTGAAACAGCTGCGACGACTGCGAACGCTGATAGATTCCGTGTCTGCAAACACGGAGGCTATGCCACCCGCCTCCTCTAGGACAGCAGATAATCGGAGCGTCTCAGACGAGTCTGTCATTCGCGTTCGCGCGTCGCTAGCCTGATAAAGCATCACGAGGCGACACTTATCGCTAGCGTCTACATGTCTACGTATGCGCCGCCTCCGTCGCCCCCTCCGCCTCCAAATCCCACCGCACCACCCTCGCCACCAGCCGCTCCCGGCCACCAAGTAGGAGGGGCGTGGTTCTCTCTTTCTCAGGAATATGTAAACCAGTACGGTGTAAGTGGTGAGTTCACCGAAGAAGACGCTGCTCGGCGATGTCGCCCCCTGGCAGACTCTGTTAGAAGTAGTTACACGAGTGGGGCCACCGCGTTGGTGGAAGCACCCGGTGGATGCAGAGACGGGTTTATGGTGATTTCGTGTGGGTATGTGGCGTCGAGTGAGGCGATTCTGCTTTATAACACGTGGGTGGACACATCCCCGCTGTCTAACAACCCGTCCGCGTGTATGAACATGACAAGAGTGCGGTCTGGACCAGTTCAGTTTCCAACGACATCACCACCGCCACCGAGCCACCTTCCACCACTCCCGGGAGTGCCGCCATTCCCGCCACCAGAGCCGGGGCCATCACCACCACCGCCTCCTCCATCGCCACCTCCACTTCCGCCACAGTGGCCGCACCCTCCTCAAGAACCACCCAGGCGACCTCCACCACCGGGCGATCCGCATATACCACCACTCCCTCCTCCGAGGCCGCCGCGGATTCCACAGACCGCCCAACTCATCAACCAGCCGGTTTGCCACCCGACGTGTGTGTCTTGGTCGAATGCCGACCTTCTGGGAGTTCCAGAACAAGCCCAGACTGCGCAATGCGGCACATTCTTCGCAAACATCTGCCCGTTCGATTCGGAGAGTGTGTTCTCTCTGTTAGACGTGCCACCCGCCACACCACCACCGCCCATCCCACCAGATGCCGCACTCTGTCAAATTGACGTGATTGCAGTTACAGCCTCGGGAGGGTTTTCGCCACAGTGCGACCAACAAGGCGATTGGGGGTTGAATCGTTCTCACTGCCTCGTCGATTCAAATGAGCGGCCATGGATCATGTTTGACCTCGGCGGGTTGGGTGGAATCTTCAGTGCCAGGCTAAAGTCCGCATATGATGTGGAGCCTTTTCATGTGATCCAAGCGAGCTCTCCGGATGCCGGGCCGTCGCCCCCACCGCCATTTCAGCCTTGGTCACCACCAAGTCAGAGCCCCCACCTGCTCCACAACAGCCCAGCAGTCCCGCCCACGGCTGAAGCGTGTGTGTCTACTGAGCCTGTAGACAACTGCGGTAACGGGTTGGTGGATTATACGAAAGATGGAGTTTGTGACGATGGAGGCAGTGGTTCCTCATGGGCGATGTGTGTGCTCAACACAGACATGTCAGACTGTGGAGTTCGTGAGTGTGCCTCTGGAAGGCGACTGGACTCGACAGGTGAATCTGAGCGGCTGGAGTTCTGGGTGTCCCGATTACCCGCAAGTTTCGGCACTAGAGCAGCTGCTTTGAGCCTCTCGGGACAGTACGGCGAGGAGGTTGCACTGCCTCTCAATGAAGGGGACTCGACCGCGCACGGAAGGTATGTGTTTCTCCGGTCCTTTCAGTCCGAACACAAGTTGCGAATTGAAGGCGTCCGTTTTTTTGGGAAGCCCGAGGTCGGCACTGATGAAGTCATTTGTGCTCCACGGAGAGGCGGTCGATCTTCTGGAGATGAGTGGACAGTGGCGGAGGAGTTGGCTTCACAAGAGTGGGATGCGGCAACAGCGACACTCGAAGAATCTATAGCCGCGGAGGCTAATGCGGAGTTGGTAGACACTGAAGCAGCTACTGCTGCTACCGAAGCAAGTTCTGAGATGACTGTTGCAGCAATGCTACGTCTAACAAAGCGCGCTTGTCAGGCTACGTCCCTGGCGAATACTCGCCAGGCGCGAGCTGAAGCTTCCGTGCTGTGGGCGAGACTCACAGAAGATGAATCTGCTCTCGCTTGCACCGACTGTATCACGCGCGTGGCGGGGAGCTGCACGTTTTGGTTTGCGGCAAACCACCGCATGGGGACATCAAACACAAAGAAAGACAGACACACCTCGCGTAATCTGAAGGAACATTTGGAGAAAGAGAAACCGGTAAGGCAAGAAGCGATTAGATCGCACTTTGACAAAACGTGTTGTAGAACAAGCCACCGCACGGGCAAGCGCGAGTGTGGTGTGCGCTTCTGCAAGGAGGCCATGAAGCAGAGGGCTCTCCCGAGGATGGCACATATCCTACGTAAACTACATGAAGGTGCAGGGTCGACACAACTGTCTGTCGCAGAGCTTGTTTCCACCGACGTGCTAGGTCCTCATTTACATACGGACAAACGATGTCGTTCCGATTCATTGCGTCGAAAGACGGGTGAGCTCGAGTGCATCGCCGCATCTCTAGTTGGTCATCTGGGGAAGAAACACGGATTCTCTACGGGGGAAGTGGATGCCAAGCTCGAGGCCATGGGGCTGTCGCTGTCGAAGATACTGGCCGCTCAGCTGTATCATTCGGTGCAACCCACGCCTCCGCCACAAACGAAAGCAGGACCAACGGTCGAGAAGACACCCGGACCCAGAAGTGAGCCTTTCACCACCCCAGTCCGTCCAGCCCCAGGCGCAGCCTGGCTTTCCCGATCAACCGTCTCGAATCGACGGAGGCAGCAACAACAGGTCCAGACGGAGCGTCGCAACATCATGGAGGTGATGCCTACAGGAAACCTCCGCCAAGTCAAGGCGGACGCAGCGGCGTGGGGTAAAAATCACTCCATTGCGGCTAAGAGACTCATGCGAGCGGCTAGTGTTAGAATTGGGAACGTGGGGGGGTCGCCTCTCACCAGTATGGGAATCTTACACTCCGCGTGGGAAGCAAGCCTGGCGTCAGATTCTTCGATTGTAAGTAGGGGTCGCTCAATCTTCGGAGGGGTCGGTAAAATAAGTGCAGGCCTTCAAGACATGAGTGAGCTCCTACGAAAAGCCAAGGCCACTGGCGTGGGGCCCGAACGGCGTCGTCGAAAAATTTCCTCTGAGCAAGAGGATACATTAAGACAGGTGGGCGACCTCCTGCGACAGGACCGCGGGTTTCAGATACCAGCAGCGCACCTGGAGAGTCATGGGTGGATCACCGAAGCGGTAGACTGGCCATTTTGGTACCAAGAAGCACGTCGGGTTGGGGATGTACTCTACGACCGACAACAGGGTCATCAACTCCACGCTCAAACACACGGCACTCTCCCGGTGGGTGACCTACACCCTTCACACAAAACTGGATATTGGTGGTTGGACCTGAACGCGCCCACAAGCGCAGTTGGTGACGCAATTCGCTCGTTGGTTCCTTTGCCAGCTGGTCGTCCAGGCGCTGAACATATCCGAGATCTACACCGACTACCTCGCCAGAAGAGCTCCGTGGCACAGACTGGTGTGTTGAGTGCGCTTGCAGATGCGGTCGTATCTAAGCGTGACCCGTTCGATGCTATGTTTGATGCTTTGCAGCGGAACGAGCACCGCTCCACCACACGGAGGCTTTCCGACCTGGGTGCTTACTTCGGGGAACGCACTGTCAAAAACACCGCATACTTCGCAAGTCGTGTCTTTGGCAGTGCAACATACACGGTTCCGTCGACAAATGAGGATGATGACACGGGCTGGGGACCAATTCGCCAGATAGGTCGGTATATCGTGTACGACACACTTCTTTGCTACCTCTATGCGCCGCCAGTTAGTAAGGGTGGTGCCTTCGGGGACGGCACAAACTTGGGCATCCACTTCGGGAACAGGGCGTGTTTTCCGATGATCCCTTTCGTCCCGGGTGACATGCCTACCTTTAACGCTTATTTTGGACTCCAGTCAGATTTCCAGTGGTCCACGCTGGAATATGGCAACGCCTGTGACTCCGCTTCAGTAAAAGCACTGATTATCCCACTGAGCTCGAAAAGCTTCTTATATGCACCCTACGGGTCTATACTCAAGATGGCAGAGGGCATCGATTCGATTCGGAATCTGGCGAGATCTCACAACGGTAGCTCTTCAGAAAACGAGCGCGCCTCTGCTGTTATCTGTGGGATTGCGCAGTTGGGTGGTGTCATCTGGACTGCGCTCGTACTCATCGTGCTCGGACTGCTTTGTGTCATTGCACCACTCGGCTCGTGTGCTTGCCTCCAGTGTCTACGTTGTGTCAGATCACGTCGCTTGAGACTCAACGAGGAGAGTCTTAATAACGTCCTCGCTGCGACAGTGGAGCTTGTCGTAGCCAAACTCGAGGAAGGGGATCAGCCGGTGCCGGCGCAGTCGGCACCGGCGCAGTCCTTCCGACGGTTCCTACGGACGAGCGTGGTAAGAAACGAACTAAATGGCGTGTCCAGGAGTGTGGATGAAAAAGAACCCCTTGTACCTAGCAAATTATAAAAAAATAGCAATACTTTATTTGACGTCAGTCATACTTGTCATGACCACCGATGTCGATTGAAGTCCACGCTGGACTGTGCGCGAGACCCGGCTCCATATCACTCTCGCTACCACCACCACCGCTACGCCGAAATCGGTTTTTAATCGAGCTTAAAGAGAGCAGATTGCTACCGGTGTGTTCTTGGGGTGATGGCGCAAAGCTCAGGAAATGGACGTCGCCACAATTTCGCGCCACTGGTGCGTCCGCGCGCATGCCTGCTAAAAAACGCAGCCACTGACCCATCGGCAATACAAATGAGCTGAACAGAAACAGTACCACGAGTGCAAGTCTAGATGGAGAACCAACTGAGTCACTAAAGTCCTTAAATGCTACATTTACTGCACGCAGGAGTGCCTTAAACAGCACTGGGGAAGAGAGGTCAGCTCTGGCTCTGAGACACGCGTCTCGCATCTTAGAGCTGCCTCTTGCTTGTCCCGTGTAACACAGTTCCAAGAGCTCGACGTCTTCGTGCCGCTCCGACTTGATGACAGAGATCGCTTCTATAAACAACACACTGACGCGAGCGGCGGTGTAGACCAACGTCGCGGATGTCGCAAGTGCGAGGACTCGTTGCGTGCGCATACCGCCTGACTTTCCATTCCACCACACCCAAGTTTCAAGTCAGACATAGCGCTGCTTCCGTCTTACCGGTGCTGAATACTGGTGTGAGTTTGTGGTGGGCCACGAGTTCGATACAGCCACCGCACTGCCAAAGTAGGAGTGTGATTCAGACTCTGCCACAGATGCAATGCACCGATGGAGAGTGCACAGCCCCTTATGGGAAGCCGCGTGCAGCTGTTTACACCTGGCGTCGTGTGCTATTTCATACGTGGTGGGAATCTCGTCGACGAAGGATTGGATCTGTGGGATTAGGCTTGTCCCATCTGGCAAGTGTAGACCACGTTTGAACGCGTAGTAAACCCCGACGCAAAACGACGGAAAGCCATCGCTGCTCCTCTTCGATTTTTTCATGTACGGCGTTGTAGAGACTGCGGTCCACATCGAGACGGCAAGTCGCGCTGCGTACTCACGGAACTCAAGTGTTTTCGCGATACCTCCCACACTTGCAGCCTCAGCAGGCACACTCGATGCCGCTTGGGTATTGGTCTGTACGATCGACTTAACGGCCAGTGCAATATTGTGAGCTGCATCCAGCGTGGGAGGCAACCCGACCAGCGACATCTCTCGAATATACTTCTTGAGGGCGGTCGTATACAGTACGCTTGCATTCAGCAGACGCGGGTCGACGTGGCTCGTCACAACATTTGAGTCTGTGGCGCTGTTCGACGACTCCGACTCCAACCCACACTTTTGTGGTCTGCGCAATAATTTGTCGTAAATAGTAATCGCAGATTCCACCAGGGGGCCATCCGGGGTGTCTGTTGCGTCGTGAGAGAAACCTGGTCGAGCGCGCATTCGATGCACAAAAACGGCCGTGGCATGCGTGGCGTCGACACACAGAGCGCCCCGGCGCGCTACCTTTTGTTTCACTGCGTGGTTCTTCAGTGGAAGTGGCATTACGGTGTCGTCAAAACCGCGCGCCATTATGTGAGAAGCGGAAGAAGCTTTGGCCATGTTTATTTTCTTGTTCCAAAACGACCGACGTTGATGGTCAGGATCCGACGAGAAGATCGATCTGCCTGTGCAATGATCGCTTCTGCTTTCGATGACACAGGAAACGACCAATCCTGTATATTGACAAACGCAATACCCGAACGCGTCGGAGACCGTATATTGACAATCTTCGTTGCACATATGAATATCACCATCGGGTAATCTCACAAAGCAGGCACGAGCTTCACTCAGTTTCATGTCAATCACATCGTCGCTCTCGTCGACATCTGTGTCCGAACTAGAGCCACACACTCTTTCGCACACAAGTGCTTCTTCTAGGTCACTGAAGATATTTCGACTAGTTTCTACCATTACACTACCAACACTGCCAAATACAAGTGAAACACACTCTTCTTAGCGCGATGTGCTCTTGCACCGCTGACAGGAACCAGATGACAATGCGAGTGCCTCGCAATTCCGGCAATGCGAGGCACTACAAAAGGAGCACCCGCTCAGCTGTTTGAACAGCACTGAGGGGAGTACATGCACCATCTCTTCGCATGTGGAGCAACGTGACACCTGTGACTGCGACGATACATACGCATCTACACCCCATGCGCAGTGAGCACTCGTTCCTCGCACCCATGTCTCGCTGAGCAACCGAACCGCTTCCGTGCATGCCACCAGAGAGAAGTCACCGATGAGACTCTCCGTGTCTGTGCGAGTCCCGCTTGCGTGCTCTCCCCAAAAGAAGGGGGACCACATTGCGTCCAATTGCGCAGTACTCAGACTATTGCCAATGTCTGTATCAGGCATCTTTGGGAGGCCAGGTGCGATCCCCGCACCCACACGCAGCCAAGTTTCAGTAGTACGAAGCAGGGCTATTATGGAGTTGCGGCGATGTGTGTGCGTGCACAACCCTATATAAACAATTGAGCTCTCTGTTTTTGACGGTGCGAGTGTTCTCGTCACCAGAGTCTGTCCCACACGTTGCCAGAAAAGTAAATTTTCCCTTACCGCACTAAAGACAGCATCGTCCAGTCGCCTCTCCTTACTGCCCGTGTTGTGCTTCGCATTCCTGCTGTCGCACGCACCAAATGCCATCCTTGTGACGACGTCGATCACCCACACGCGTTTGAGACCAAGTGCCTCCATCCGATTCCCAACTTCCACTGGAGGATAGCATGTCGACTCAAACACTACTCTCAAAGACTCATTGGCGCGAATGTCGTCAGTTTCTGGTGCTAACAGACCATATGCTTCCCAATGTAACGCGAGTCGTACCGACGCCGCGAGGAGCAAGTTCATCCCACAAGGACCGCTTATGAGCTCTGGAAGAGCACCACGAAAGAAATCAACGCTTTGTATGTCTACCAACCCAGAAGCAGAGAGCAACTCGACAATGCAAGACGCTTCAGTGGCCGCCTCTGTAAGTCCCGAGTCGAGAATCGCAGATCGCAACCCGTGAAGGCTCGATTCAAACTCACGTCTTGATACCCACGTGCATGTGGGTCCACTGGGTGCCAAGTCCCGAGCACATGCCAGCTGATGTGCGAGTTCAAACACAGAACTGCCGGGCGCGACTGCTTCTTCCATGCGATAATCACTACCGCCAGCACGTGCCTCGACAATAGTCTGTGATGTAGAACAAATGACTCGATGACGGCGCGAGTTGCACACATTGCCACGGCTAATGCTAGCACGGACCGCTCCGAGCTGAGGTAGATGTAGAGCAAAGATGGCTGGCGAAAGGACATGCAATCCAGAGCAATTTACTGCTCCGGATTGCGCACCGCCAATATTCGCGGCCTTGCCTGATTGAGAACGATGTCCTCGAAATAAGATCGCAGAACTAACTACTGGTGCGTCCGATCCTTGCTGTATTCTTGTGGCAATATAGACGGTGGAGATTTCCTTTCGCGGATAGCAACCGGTCAAACTGTCCACTTCCAGAAACGTGCGCGGGCTGAATCTTACCTGGATCACCCGGTCTTCGGCCAACTGTAGTTTCCGTCCCCACCCTCCGTGTGGATCACCAATAGGAGACCTCCGACCTGTGAAGATAACACCAATCCAATGTAACAATACATCGCTGAATGTTTGCTGCAGCGAAGCTGCAGTGTTCACTTCAGGTGTAAGGTCCAAAGTACCATAGCGCATGTTGTACTTTCCATTAGTAGCTTCCATGAGTAGCTTCCATCAGAACGCATTGTTCTCAACCATCTGAGCTAGCGGGTTGAGAGGAATTATATTACAATTATTTTACAATCTAGTGTGGGGACCCTGGAGGCTCACTCAGAGGTCGGTGTGTACTTAGCCTCTTTTCGTGTTCCTAATTAGGAACATTTGAATTCCGCAATCCCATATGTAAATTAGT
>Ga0209223_10003490_pt1 | contig 14959 bp, 12 predicted proteins | sample COG_06_FD_184750 | JGI IMG/M metagenome (GOLD analysis project Ga0209223, IMG submission 184750) | Pelagic Microbial community sample from North Sea - COGITO 998_met_06 (SPAdes) (version 2) | ecosystem: Environmental > Aquatic > Marine > Neritic zone/Coastal water | place: Helgoland, sampling...
CGCATGAAGCAAATCTGAAAGAAGGAAACCTTTCCTACATGAATGATCGGATGGGATACCATACCTTAGAAAACAATTCCAATTCACGAGCGATGACCTTACATGTCTACGCCAATCCTATAGAAAAGTGTAAGGTGTATAATGAGGAAAAATCTCTATTTGAAGTAAAAGAACTCGTTTATGACACAGTACACAAAATAGACGCGCTCTCCGTTGCTGTAAAAAAGTAAACTTCGATTCAAAAACTACTTTCCGATACAGAAAGTAAAATATCCTTATTTACGAGCCTGTTCATGTTGTAAACACAATTAGCACACATATTATCGCGTTATATAGGGTATAATTCAATGTTTTATCAGCTATTTAGTTGAATTCCATTCGCTGGATTCTGATTGCATTCAATATCGCTAATAAAGCCACTCCAACATCTGCAAAGACAGCTTCCCACATGGTGGCCATACCGCCTGCGCCCAAAAGCAGAACAAGAAATTTTACTCCGAAAGCGAGAAAGATATTTTGCCATACAATTCTTTTAGTAGCCTTTCCTATGCGTATTGCCGTTGAAATTTTAGAAGGGTGATCTGTTTGAATGATTACATCTGCGGTTTCAATTGCTGCATCACTCCCTAAGCCTCCCATGGCCATGCCGACATCTGATAATGCAATTACGGGAGCATCATTTATTCCGTCTCCAACAAATATGGTGGTTCTGTCTTGCTGTTTTAAAAGTTCGACTTCATTCACTTTATCTTCTGGTAACAAATCTCCTTTGGCTGTTTCAATGTTCAGTTTTTTAGCAACTTCATCAACAACACTTTGCTTATCTCCAGACAGCATAACGATGTTTTGAATGCCTTCCGCTCTCAATGTGCGAATGGCTGAATCTGCGTCCTCTTTAATGGTATCTGCGATTGTTATGTATCCGGCATATTGACCATCGAACGCTACAAACACAGTTGTGTTAACGATTGATTTGAGCTGTTCGTCGAATGTGACTTTAAATTTGTCCAGGATTTTATAGTTTCCAGCAATTACTTCATGTTGTCCTACCTGACCTTTCAAACCATGCCCTGGTATTTCTTCAATGTTGCTCGTTGTGATTTGAGATTGCTCTTTTTCGCCGTATTTAACAATTGCCTGAGCGATTGGATGACTTGAGAATTTTTCCAACTCTACAACATGACTTAAAAATGTTTCTTTGTCTAGAACAGTGCTTACTTCTTCTACCTCAAATACGCCTTTCGTAAGCGTTCCAGTTTTGTCCATTACAACTGTATCTACTTTGACAAGTAAATCAAGGTAATTTGATCCTTTGACTAAAATCCCACTCCTAGAAGCAGCTCCTAATCCTCCAAAATAGCCAAGTGGAATAGAGATCACTAGTGCACATGGACAAGATATTACGAGAAAAATAAGAGCCCGGTAAAGCCAATCTGTGAATATATAGTTCTCAACAATTAAGTAAGGAACAAAAGTGAGTAAAGTCGCAAGCGCAACGACAATTGGGGTATAAACCTTTGCAAACTTTGATATAAACCTTTGAGTCGGTGCTTTTCGACCCGCCGCGTCTTGAACCAGTTTTAATATTTTGGATAGTTTGGTGTCATGATATTCGCTTGTCACTTCCAATTCACACACCTCATTCAGGTTTACCATTCCGGCAAGAACAGTATCACCATTTTGCTTGTCACTTGGTACCGACTCTCCTGTGAGTGCAGCTGTATTAAATGCTGCATTTTCGGTAAGTAGTTTTCCATCGAGCGCAATTTTTTCTCCTGGTTTGATTTGGATGATTTGACCAACCTTAACATTTTCAGGATGCACAATTCTACGTTTACCATCTTCAATAAGTGTTACTTCCTCTACTTGCAATTTGAGTAAGGCTTCAATAGATCTTCTTGCTTGTCTCACTGCTGCACCTTGAAATAATTCTCCGACTGAATAAAACAGCATCACAGCAACTCCTTCGGCATATTCACCAATTGAGATAGCGCCAATGGTTGCGATGCTCATTAGGAAAAACTCGTTAAAAATATCAAGCCTCGTAATTAGTTTGAGTGACCTCCAGACCACTGGAAAACCAACAGGGAGGTAGGCTATTGCGTAAATGATGATAAGATAGAGTTCATCAAATATTACATCTGAAATAAACTCCAGATAAATTCCAAACAGCAGAAACACTACGCTAATGATAGCAGGGGTGTACTCTTTAAGGATATGATTCTTTGTATTGCTTGCCATGCTGGACTATTGATTGAGAGTTAAATCCATCTTCGCACTCGTTTTTTATAATCTTCATAGTTTTTACCATGACTATTCACGAGGAATTCTTCTTCTAAACGTATTTGGAATTGTAAAGTGACATAGGTTAATATCAATACTGTAAATGTGATTGCGTTTGGGATAATGAGGAATGTTCCGATGTATGAGATCAGAATTCCTAAAAAGACCGGATTCCGAGAAAATTTGAAGACACCATTAGTGACCAATTGAGTTTTTTCTTCATAGTTGATTCCGATACGCCACGACTTTGCCATTTGGTTCTGTGAAATGATTACCCAGACGAGCGAGATCAAGACGAGGGCAGCTCCAACATGTTGAAGCATCTCATATTCCATGAACCAAAAAGGTAGAATGTACTTGTAGTAATCTGGAAAGAATGAGAATAGCGCTATGGCAATCCATAATCCAAAGATCATTGCTTTATAAACTTTCGAAATATAGTCATGTGCCGAATCTGACTTTCCAAAAACGAACGGGTTAACGCCCGTTCGTTTGTATTGGATAATCGATTTAATCACAAAGACTTGTAAAAGATAGACTAATGTCCCTATTGGTAACGCTATTTGATAAAAACTCATGACCCGATTAATTAATAATTAATGATCGTCATGATCTCCTTCATGATGCTCGTGTCCTTCGTGATCATGATCATGGTCGTGATCCTCGTTTCCTCCACAGCTTGCAAATGCAATTGCTGTTAAGAGTAGAAATCCTGCTACTTTGATTGTTTTAAGTGTACTTTTCATTTTTGATTGTATTTATTGATTAATTAATGTGTGTGTTCGGCTTCGCCCTTTTTCATTTCAGCCATAATATAATATGCATTATTATAGGCTAATTGTGTCCCAATACTAAGTTCCTGAAGTAGTTTAATTTCTATCCACCCATTATCGATTCCCCCTACATTCACTTCAACTGGTTGAAATGCCCATTCGCTTTCGCCATTGTCTTGTTCTTTTTTCGCTGTGAAAATGAAATATTTGTCTCCTTCTCTTACGACAGCTGACTCTGGTAATGCATAAGTTTTAACATCTTCGGCAATAATTCGTCCATTGATATACATGCCTGGAATCAAGAGCCCTTGTTTGTTTTCAATTTCTGCATGTAAATGGATGGCTTTTGGGTCTTGTTCAAAGGCTTTTCCAACAGAATAAATTGTTGCTTCCAGTTCTTTTCCAGGTGCTGACTCAGTTGTGAAAGTAACTCTTTGTCCTTCCTTCACTTTGTGCATGTCCTTTTCAAAAACCATAAGGTCCGCGTGGATGTGTTCAATGTTAACAATCTCAAACAATTCCTTTTCTGGTTGAACAAATTGTCCTGTTTTTACTTCAACGGTTCTAATGTGTCCGCTTATTGGGCTGGTAACGGCTACTTGATCGTAGATTGTTCCTTCTTGAATTTTCTTTGGGCTAATTCCGAGTAGACGTAATTTTGATTCGTCACCGCTAACCTGACTTTTCATTGAGAAATAGGCGGATTTTGATTTTTGGTATTCTTTGCCTGACCCAACATTGTCTTCATAAAGCTTCTTCTTTCGTTCGTATTCTTCTTTAAGATATGCAAGTTGATTCCAATTAGAGGCATATTCAGTTTGAACAGAAATCAAGTCGGGATGCGATAGGTAAGCTAACACCTGTCCTTTTTTAATTTTATCACCCTCGATGACTTTAATTGATTTTACATTTGAGCCAATCACAGCTGTAACAATTGCCTCATTTTGTGGTGGAACTTCAAGTTGCCCATTGGCCTGCACATAAGAATTAATATTTCGATAGCGGAGGGAGTCGATCTTCATGTTGAGAGAAGCAAACTGCTGCTCAGAAAAGTGAACTTCTTCTTCGTGCTCATCTCCATGTTCTTCATGTCCCGATTCTCCATGGTCATGACCTGCGTGATCATCTCCACCACCACAAGAGGCTATAAGTAGGCCTATTGTTAGGAGAAGAAATACTGATTTTATATTGATTTTCATATCGTTATTTTTAGTGTTATTATTGATTGATCAGGTATTCAAGGTTGATAACCGCCTGATTGTAATTATTGAGTGTATTCAGGTAATTGAATTTGATTTCCAATGCCTGGTTCATCGCTTGTATGTATTCGATGTAATCGATTGCGCCATTTGTAAAACTCTTGTTAGCATTTTCAATGATTACGTCAGCTTGAGGAACAGCTTTATCTTCATAAAAGTTTAAACTGCTCTTATGCTTTAGCAGTTCATTCAAATATTGTTGATGATAACTTTGAAGCATCAATTTGTTGTAATCCGCATTAGTTTCTGCCATTTCTGACTTTAGCTTAGATTGTTTGATCTTCGCTTTGTACGAACCAAAGAATAGAGGCAGTGATATTCCAGCTTGTATTCCTGTAAATCTATCCGATGAAGAAGCTATTCCACCATTCGCTGTTGTACTGCCAATCATTGATTGATTGAAATACCCAATAGATATATCAGGTAACATTTCAGATGTGTGCACCGATTTTTCAGCGTTGGCGATATTAATGAGGTTATCATAATAAGCTAACTGTGGGTTTTGATCGACAAGTTCAGGATCATAAATGCTTGAGATTTCTCTTTTTTGGATTGAACCTGGTTCAAACTTATATGCAATACTATCATTCATCAATGCAGTCAATTGACTTTCAATTATGACAATATCCGCCTTCACCAAATCTAGTTTGTTTTCAATTTCAAGAACCTTTGTTTCTGCCGTTGTTTTTTCAAGAAAACTAGATTCTTCTGTTTCATATCTAAGTTCAGCAGCTTTTAGGAAGGTGATATACAAACTATCTTGAAAATCTAGAAGATGTTGATCTTCGTTTAAGTATGTAAGCTGCATCCATAATTGACGAATGTTCCTCTTAAGTTCATTTTCCGTAATTGATAATTGAATTTCACTCTCCTCAACGTATTCGTTGGCAAGTTTTCGCTGAGCTCCGTATAGCGTTGGAAATGCAAATTGTTGACTTATGTCAAACGCAAAATCATTCTCATAACTATTCATCTGGCCATACTGCACATTGAAATCTGTTTTGTTTATATCCACTGCTGTTTTCTTCCCTAACTTCTCGATTTCAATATTGATTTGAGAGGCTTGAACCAAACCGTTATTCTCTAAAGCAATTTCCAAGACTTGATCCAACGATGAAAGGGGCTCTTGTTGTGCGTTAACCGAGTTAAAAGGGAATACTATTGCCACCAATACAACGGTTGCTATTATAGGTTTTACTTTCATTTTGTTCTGTTTTCTTGATTCTACCCAACGATAAAGTATTGGAAGGACAAATAGAGTGAGCAACGTGGCCGTTATCATTCCTCCAATAACTACTGTGGCAAGAGGTTGTTGAACTTCTGCTCCGGCTGAAGTAGATATAGCCATAGGTAAAAACCCTAAAACATCTGTGAGTGCAGTGAGAAGAATTGGTCTTATTCTTCTTCTTGCTCCTTTTTTTATTCTGATGTCTATATCGTTTTCACCTTCATCTTTTAATTCATTCCAACCACTAATAAGTACGAGTCCATTTAAGACCGCGACTCCGAATAAAACAATAAATCCTACTCCAGCGGAAATGCTAAAAGGCATGCCTCGTAACCAAAGGGAGAAAATTCCTCCAATAGCAGCTAACGGTATTGCCATATAAATCATTAGTGACTGCTTGAAGGATTTTAATGCAAAGAATATCAAAAGAAAGATTAGGCAAAGAGCAATTGGTACGACTATTTTAAGTCGATTACTAGCGCGCTCTAAATTTTCAAATGCTCCGCCATATCGAATGTAGTACCCCGGCGGCAACTTCAATTCCTTGTCCAACTTTTGTTGGATTTCGGTAACCAATGATTTTATATCTCGACCCCGAACATTAATTCCAACGTACGTTCTTCTATTCGTATTGTCACGACTAATTTGCATAGGCCCCGGCTCATAGCTTATCTGTGCTAACTCTCTCATTGGTATCTGAGAACCATTTGGCAAATTGACAAACAAGTCTTTTAAGTTTTCTATGCTTTTCTTGTGTTTTTCGTCCAGTCTCACCACCAAGTCAAATCGTTTTTCTCCTTCAAAAATCACCCCTGCCTTTCCTCCTGCGAAGGCCGATTCAACATACATGTTCAGCTCTTTTATATTTAAGCCGTACTGAGCGAGTTTGGTTCTATTGTAATCAACAGTTATTTGCGGTAACCCATTTGTCGCTTCTACCTTCATATCTGCAACACCCTCAATGGTACTAACGATCTTGCCTATTTCTTCGGCCTTAGAGGCTAATACTTCCAAGTCTTCCCCAAATAGTTTGATTGCTAGATCTTCACGTACTCCTGTTAGAAGTTCATTAAATCTCATCTCGATGGGTTGAGTGAATTCGTAATTGATTCCTGGAACCACTTCAACAGCTTCCTTTATTTTATCAATTAATTCCTCCTTAGATACAGCGGAGACCCATTCGCTTTGAGGTTTTAGTATTATAAAACAATCCGCAATATCCATAGGCATAGGATCGGTGGGAACATCCGCCACACCAATACGACACATTACGTGTTCAACCTCGGGAAACTTTGACAAAATGATTTTTTCAATCTTAGTTGTCGTTTCAATCGTTTCAGTCAGTGAACTTCCGGGTTTGAGGATTGCGTGAAACGCTATATCTCCTTCATCCAGTTGTGGAACAAACTCACCCCCCATTTTTGAGAATGTAAATCCTGCGACAGCAAGAAAGACTATTGCGGTTGCAACTACCCATTTGGCTCTTTTGAACGACTTTGTAAGTATGGGTTCGTATATGTTTTCGAGCCACTTAACGAAGCGATCGCCCCATGACTTTTTCTTTTTTGTATTTACTCGCAAAAATAAAGAAGACATCATTGGAACGTACGTCAAGCATAGGATCATTACTCCGATCATAGCAAACATAAACGTCAAGGCCATTGGCTGGAACATTTTACCTTCAACTCCTTGTAACGCTAAAATAGGAATGAAGACAATCAAGATAATAAGCTGCCCAAAAAACGCAGAGTTCATCATTTTACTCGATGCTTCATAGGTAACCTCATCCCTAACTTCACTGGTTATTTCTTTGCCTTTTTGTGCTTTTTGAATTCTACTGTATAGTAAGAACACTGTACCCTCAACAATTATAACCGCTCCGTCTATGATAATCCCAAAGTCAATTGCACCCAGGCTCATCAAATTTGCCCAAACCCCGAATACATTCATTAGAATGAAAGCAAAAAGTAGCGACAATGGAATTGTTGAGGCTACAATTAAACCTCCACGCCAATTACCCAACAAGAACACTAATACAAAAATTACAATTAGTGCACCTTCCATTAAGTTCTGGCTAACAGTGCTTGTTGTTTTGGCTATTAATGTACTTCGATCTAAAAACGGCTCAATTGTTACACCTTTGGGTAGTGACTTCTGTATCTCAGCCACTCGGTTTTGTACAGCTTCAATAACATCATTAGAACTAGCTCCTTTAAGCATTAGAACCATTCCACCTGCTACTTCTCCTTTGCCGTCCTTGGTGAACGATCCATATTTGACTGCTTTACCAAATTGAACAGTACCAACATCTTTAATCGTAATCGGAATTCCATTTACGTTTTGTACAACTATTGCTTCAATATCTTCCAAAGATCGTATAAGTCCTTCGCCTCGAATGAAATTCGCTTGGTGATCCTTTTCAATATATGCCCCTCCAGTATTTTCGTTGTTTGCCTCCAGTGCGTTGAACACATCAATAATGGTGATACCAATCGCCTTTAGTTCTTCTGGATTAATGGCAACTTCATATTGCTTTATATCACCACCAAAAGCGTTGACTTCAACAACGCCAGGAACCATCGCCATTTGCCTTCTGACTATCCAGTCTTGCATAGTACGAAGGTCGGAGGAAGAGTATAAGTCCTTGTATTTTGGATCAACCTCTAAACTATATTGATATATTTCTCCTAAACCCGTAGATATAGGTCCCATTTCGGGAACCCCAAACCCACTAGGAATTTCTTCCTTTACTTCGGTCAGTTTTTCAGACACCAATTGTCTAGGGAGATATGTGTCCATATCATCCTCGAATACAATAGTAACTACTGATAATCCGAATCGAGAAACAGAGCGAATTTCTGTAACTCCCGGGAGGTTTGCCATGGAAACCTCTACAGGGTAGGTTACAAATTGTTCTATATCTTCCGTACCCAGATTTGGGGCCTGTGTTATAACTTGAACCTGATTGTTTGTGATATCAGGAACAGCATCGAGGGGAACTCTGAATGCGCTCCAGATACCTCCAGCTATTAGCGCAAGGGTGAGTAACCCAATAATCAACTTATTGTTGATTGAAAATGAAATTATTCTATTGATCATAATGACTTATTTATATAGCATGTTGAGACTAGAAGAAGATGTTCTTCAGTCGTAAATTACCGCTACACCTCTTCGGTGTACTATAAACAAGTGTATGGGGGTGCCCTGCCGGACGAGGAATTGAGGTCAACCTGCGTTAGATTCAATTCCATGTTGGTGCTGATAGCACTCGATTGTTTTACTAAATGATGTATTGAAAGTTCAGCTGTAAGAACTTGGCTTGTTTCGACCGACTTCTCTATCGAATCTTTCAGCACATTGTTTTGTGGTGTGCATTGAGCATCGCATGAATGGTCATGGTGTTGAACTCCTTCTAATAGACAAACTAAATAGTCGATTAAGCCTTCATCAAAGTGGTCTCCGTGTTCAACATGGCTGTGATCTTTTATAAGCGAATCATGCCCATCATGGCTGTGGTGTTCGTGATTATGCTCTACCTTCGAGTGGTTTTCACCAGTGTGTACGTCTGAACAATGGGGTATAAAATTGTGCGCAAATCCAACCGTGTAGGATAAGATTAATACCAGTGATATGATTGTCTTTTTGAATTGCACTTGGAACGAAGATAGTGAATATATTATCAATGGATTAATGGTGAGTATAATACTCTGTTGATGGTTAACCATAACAAATTGTTATATTGGTGTGAATAGATTAAGTTGCTAGATTAGGAATGACTGAAGAGAAATTTGAAAAATTAATTTCCTCCGAAGAGGGGCGGTTAATTGATTTTAAGCGCACACAATACCGCTTAATCAATGGCAACTCAAATGATTTAGCCAAGTTTATTAAAGACATTATCAGTTTCACGAATACTATTCGCGAAGAATCAGCGTACATAATTTTAGGAATTGAAGATATTAGTGGCGAAAAGACATTTCACGGACTAGATACACATATTGATGATGCAATCTTCCAAGATAAAATAAAAGACAAGGTAAATCCTCGCCCTGTTTTCACTTATTATTCATTTTTATATCAATCTAGAAGATATGGGATTATTGAAATTCCAGTTGAAGCATACAGTGCTCCAATCACTATAGTCCAAAACAATCTAAAAGGTCTAGATGTAGGCAAAATATACTTTAGAAGAGGTTCTAGTAACTCCGAGGCAAACGGAATTGAAGCAATTAACATAAATGAATGGATTACCTCTGTTGTTCCTCCTCATAATAAGGCGCAAATTAATCAAGCCATTATTTCATTGATCAGTAAAATAAGTGCTTCCGAGTATTTCTCACCACATATTTCTGAGGCACTGTCGATAGGAAAACAACTAAATCACAGTGACATTGTTGATTTCTGCGTTTTTGAGCTCACTGGTGAGCATGATGAGGAATCGTATAATATTGGTTACCGATCCATGGATTGCTTCATGTCAGCAAGCAAAATTATGAGGGCAAATTATCCATCTGGCACACCTATGTCTGTCTTGTGGAATGAGCTTCGAGAGAAAGAAGATTTTTGGGAAAGTAAATTCAACCTTGGCGACCCTATAAATCAAATAGAGGCACAGTTAAGAAACTTTCGTTCTGGTTCTCAAAATCAATTTATAAGCATGGAGAGAAAAGCAAAACACTTTCTTGATAACCCTTCCTCACCAGACCTGCTAATTAATGTGTATTGGGGCGAACAAAATATGGCAAGTATTTACGAGCGTTCAAAACAGAAATTAATTCAATTACTTACCAACGCAATAAATTAATTCAAATATCCTAGTCAACACTTAATGCAAAAATTTGTTGTTTCCAGAAACATCCCGTTTTATTAATGTTTTGAAGTATTTTTCAACAATTATCCTCCCCATTTCCTAGTAAATTAATATACATCAAAATAGATGTAATTTAAATCATTTCGCGGTCATTTATATCAATTTGAATTCATTTTAATTCGACATAAATTTAGGTCAAATTAAGATTATGAAAAAACGAATTGATCCACATTCAGGTGAGTCCTTTTACCCAAAAAGAAACAATCAAAGGTTTGCGACCAGAGCAAATCAAATTGCGTTTAATAATGCCAAAGCACAAAAAGAACGAGAAATTCATTTGAACATCGATAATCAGATTAAAAAGAATTGGAACATTCTCAAATCAGTGCTTGGAAAGAAAAAAACTGCCATTAAAACAAAGGACTATTTGCTTGGAAGGCGTTATAGTTTTCGCTTTTTCAACAACCTAAGAACACAAGATGACATTTCCTATTATGGAATCTATGATTATGGCATTCGCTCCCTGGGAGATGGAAATTTCGAAATAATAAACTTTAGCTATGAATGAATTTATAGAAATTGGTGAAATAGTAGAGGCCGTTTCAAAACCAGTTAAAATTGCCGTGCCAAAGCCCCCAATACCACCTGCGCCACCTTTAAAAATAGTCCCTTCTCCTGGCCCTGGAGGGCCCGATCCAAAAGTCGGAAAGCAATTGCTCTTTTTTGTTGGCGCCATAGCCGTTGGTGCTCTGATCTATTACTTATATAAAAAATACAAAGATGAAAATTCTAATACTCGCGACAAATCATAAATCGCTCGCAATCAAAATGCTTGCGCAGTCCCTGAATAAGCTTTCAGCTAGCTTCGATATTCTTAATCCATCACAGTTGTTTTTAATGATCTCAAACCATTCTAAGGGTAGAAATCAGGTGTTTGACGATTATACAGCTGAGACTATAAAAAAAGTTGACTTGCAACAATACGACATTGTTATTCCAAGAATTGGAAAAGACGTGGCCTTTTCGTGCGAAGTCCTCAAATATCTTGAAGAGGTCTTTAATATGAAAACTATTCAATCCTCAGAAGCTATTTCTAATGCGTTTAGTAAAATTAGAACTTCAATATTATTGCGTGCTCAAGATCTCAGAACACCTAAAACCATTTATGTTAATCGGTTGAAAAATGTTGATACAGTCCTAAAGAAATTGTCGCAAAATCAAAAGTTTGTTATCAAACTTGACAAAGGCTCTAAGGGTAAACAAGTTTCAATTATCTCTGGCATAGCAGAAACGAAATCGGTTCTTGACACTCTCGATTCAATGAATCAGCAAATCATAATTCAGGAATATATTGATTCCAACGGCACCGATATTCGGGCCATAGTCATTGGTGATCAAGTGGTAGCAGCATATCAGCGAAAATCTTCAGGAAAAGAACTTAGAGCCAATATATCAACAGGGGGTGAGGGAGTTAAGGTCAGCTTAACCGAAGAAGAAAAGGAATTTTGTGTGCTTTGCGCAAAAGCAGTTGAACTAGACTTCGCAGGAGTCGACTTTATTAAGTCAAAAAATGGCACTTATTATTGTATAGAAGTTAACCACTGTCCTGGTATGAATGTCCAAAAATTCTCACCCAAGAATATAATGGACGAGGTGGTCTCCCTTGCATTAAAAAAGGCTGCTGAACCTTCCCCGAAGGTCTGCACAAAGAAAAACTTCTCAACGTTTCAAAAAGCATACAATGCTACGTACAACAATCCAGATTTCTTACGCTTGTTCGATGCGCTAAAAGGAAAAATCGTCCATTCAAAAAAAACGGGTATTCAATCTGTGATACGGTCTAAAGAAGATTTACAAAAACTATTGGTTTCACAACTTGAAATCCGTTAATGTTGCTTGATTTATATCGAGATCAAAAGTTTCTATTAGTGATGCGACAACTTTATTTTTAACTATCAGTTTTTGAATTGCTTTATGTATGTCCATCTTCTCCGGTTGGGCTTTCAATCTTACCTTCCCAAGAACAATATCAGCGAGATCGAAACCGTCTTTTTGATCAAACAATATCGTTTGGTTTTTCACTAACTCTGAGACGTATATTCTTTGCCCCATTTTTTTTGAAATTATTTCAGCTTTTGCCTTCCACTTGTCATCTCCATCTGTATCGGGATAGAGTATAATGTTATTCCCTTTGAGAAACTTTAGGCGCTCAAATGACAACATCGTCAGCGAACCGATTGAAAGCCACAGTAGGCCGGGGCAATACATGTCCATAACCAACGCTGTTTTTTCAGACTCAACAATGCAAACTATGTCGCCCGCATAGAACTTTAATAGATGTGAGCCGAACATAACTTGTCTCAACACATAATCATTCAAATGAAGTCTCTTATGTGCCCAAGTAACATGGTTGAAAGGTTTAGTTACCCTATCACCATTTACATATTTCACAATTTTACCCGTTCGAACCCTCCCTGTTAGATCTGTTTGCCAAAACACCGGAGACCCTCCCCAATGCTTTGATGTTCCAACGCGATATTTTTTGAAGGTGGCTCTTACCAAATTCTCATCAAAATTGGTCGTCAAATATTGATAGAAAAGGTTCCTGTTATAGCTAGTTAGAGACTGTTGAACTATTCCATCTTCTATGAAACTTGGCTTGAATTCTTTGGGTATACGTTTAATCGGTTTGAGCTTAGCTTCAACTTCCCCCTCTGGTCTAAGTATATATCCACAATTTATTTCTCTATCACACTTTCCATATTGATCGTCCAAAAAGTTCTTGTCTGCATCAACATAACGGACGAACCTCTTTTTACCACAAGACGGACAAGGAAACTTTTTGCTTGATGAATCGAATTTGTATTTGAACATGGAATTAAGAATTAAGAAAAGGGGTAATTAGGGGTACCCCTTTTTTTATTAAACACTAATTACTAATTCTGAAGACGCTGGTTTTTTTCCCATTCTGGCTCTTCGTGTCAAACTTGACTTGTTGATTCCTTAGTACGATATACTGCTTCAATTTATTACTAAAGGAACGCTGGGTAAAGCGGTCATTCCCGGGCTCATAGAGGCCCTTGTACTCATTAAATAGATCTTGAGTGTGATAGTCTACTTTTGGCTTGAAGTTTTTCTTCTGCAACCAATTATGTAAATCTTCACCTATGAGCTGTCTAGACCTGTTGTCGGCAACGTTGATAGAGGGGGCGGGGGCTAAACCATCTTTTAGATAATCGTGCAAACAGCCAACCATGTACCAATAAAACCGATTCCACTCTCGTTCATCCCAATCATTTGAGAAAAAGCGGCATCCATGCTCTTCAATAATCGGCTCCTCAACCCCTGTTTTAATTTTTGAGGAATAAAAAGACGAAAGCTCAACAACAAATTGTCTTCTCCTTCGGGTAGTCCCAGCGCAGTCCATTATGATATTAGCGCACAATATAATCTTTGGAGACTCTTCGGCTGGTATCAGAATAGAGTCTTTATATTTTTGTTCAATGTTAAACCCGTCTGTAGAAATTGAATTAAATCGATCGATATCAAGCTGTTTCCCTACATCATCAATCCAGACAACCTCCGTGTCTAACCTAACATCTTGAAGGTCAAACCGCCCCTTTCCATCTATTTTCTTCCCATCAATTTTAGCGGTATTCCGAATAACCATTATTGCACTAGCAACAACTCCCTTACCAGTTCCACCTTGAGGATTCTCTAAATCCGTAATTTGCTCATCATAGAGAATAACCATTTGTCCACCAGACTTTCGATGATAAGCATGTAGCATATAGCCAATGGCACTTCTCAACGCTCTTATTCGTTCCGGATTATTAGCACAAACGTTGTGAATGAAATTCTGGAAGTGTGATTTTTTCTTAGGCCTTGATCCAAGGTTGAACTCAGTAATTTGCTTTTTCCAAACCACACTCTGGTCCAATTCAGCATAGGCCTTTAACACAACTTTTTCTGCTGTGACTTCAAGGACTCCATTAGAGAAACATAAAAACGATTTATCTGATTGGTCTTTTAAAATTGGAGTGTTATCCAATTCTAAAAACTCCAAAAAAGAATCATTCAACACTAAGTTCATTTGTCTGTAAAAGGCTTCTATTTGCGCCTCAACTGTGAATGTTTCAACTACACCATCTATATTTAAGTTCAGGGGGGTAAGTTGATTCAAATACTCATTTATTAAGTCCTTGATAACTTTTATTGGAACTTCAGAAATAATGTTTTCCTCCTTATAAATGAGGACATAAGTATCGTGCACCTCCTTGTAGAGCACCCCAATAGTTTCAAGGAAATTCTTAACGCCCGCCTTATAAATGCCATTGAGGTACAAGTATCTATACTCCTTTGGCCCTCTAATGGAAATGCTGAAAATATCTACGCCGTATTTTCGATTACCAAGGTCTATTATTTCTGAATTAAAATGTCCACTAATTGTTTTTGAGCTTTTTAATAATATCCGAACGTTATTTACAATATCTTCTCGTTTCATCTCTTCTTGCTTTTTTGTTCATTCACTAATGCTTCTGCCATCATTTCGGCAACAGTTGGCTTGCCGGACTTCATCCAGTTTAGAATTTCTTCCTTAGAAAAC